>Ga0194135_10001780_pt1 | contig 12953 bp, 7 predicted proteins | sample LitLau_LLRF_2013_FD_134024 | JGI IMG/M metagenome (GOLD analysis project Ga0194135, IMG submission 134024) | Freshwater sediment microbial communities in response to fracking from North America - Little Laurel Run_MetaG_LLRF_2013 (version 2) | ecosystem: Environmental > Aquatic > Freshwater >... | reverse complement strand
TCTATTTCTAGTATTTCTACCTGCTTCTCCCTTGTACTGTCGTGTAATTTAACCTCCTGTGCCTATCTCAAACCCCAATACCTATGTATTTCACGCTATACACATCTCTGTCTATGGGAATGGGTTGGTATATTTCTCGAATTTCTCCATTACAGAAAAATCTATAGTCTACACAAACTCAAAATTATTTTCCAGCAACATTTTTGGTTCGCTTTTACCATTTTTCAAGGGAAAAGTCAAGTTGCAGGACAGAGGTACATGTTCTGAAACTACCTGCATGTGTAGGTAACGATCTTTGCTAAAAATAATAAATATGTATTATCAATGGAAGTATCATTGATTTGTCCCCGAAGGGTCCGATATGAAAAATTAGGGATTTCTGGAATATTTATAGGTTCTTACGAATAAAAGTCCTGGTGTAAGGCATATCAACAGTAGGACTAAAGTACGAGTATGTAGGACTACTGCATACAGGCTACTCCATATCTTTCCAAAATTAATTCAGATCCGTCGAAAAATTTGGTTAAAGCCAATTTCCCCCTTTTGCCTCCACTTTTCCATCGATTGATTTTTTTTACAGCAACTTGACATGTTTCCCAAAAATTACTTAGATCCGTTCATGCCCCGATCCCCCCTCATAAAAAGTCCCCAAAAAATCAGAGTGTTGTCAATATTGTTTCAGTTTATTTAGTTGATTGATAAAATATTTTTCTCCCATTATTTCTCTACATACAAGGAATACCTATACCTACGTGTGCCAAATTTTGCCACGATCGCTTGAAAACTGTGGTCCCTAGACGTGAACTAACAGACATCCGAAAGAACCGACCGACCGCGACATCCCTACCCTAAGCCATAAGGTGGAGACTTCGCTGAGATCGCTCACTTGTTCAATTCGCATTTGATAAAGTGCCACTACTGACTACTGGCTATAACGTTTGAGGGAAGTTGTTACCGAGTGTACCTGAATGTCATATTTTTGGGTGGTTCAGCAGCCTGCTCCCCATTCCCATTTGCATTTTTTATCATAACAGACGAGTAGGAGGAGATAGCTTTCACAAGCCGAAGCCGCGCAGGCGCCTTGACTTATCAAGGCTGTCATAGCCCCGGTGCCCATCCATGTGTGGAAATATAAAATGTAGCCTGGTCGATTTTGGGTTTGACCATTATGGTTTATAGACTGACTTTAATCTCTAAACTAGTTGTTGTCATCATGTGTTAATATCATACTTGTGTTTTGACTGGCCACATTGGCTTAAGGTCCAACACTTTAAATCACTAAACCTGTTCTTGGGTGGCTAGGCAGACACCAGAATGGATTCTATGTAAATTCCCAAATGAAAATGACGTGTTGGCGGGTTACCCAAAAGCTCTCGCAGTAGCTATATACTTATAGAGATTGATAGAGATAGACACGAGTACCTACCTACCTACTTTGAAGATATGTAGTTCTAAGTCTCTAAATTTTAAGAACAAACCCAAATATTCATTCAATTTGGTTTCTAATCTTTGACGTTTTATTATTTCCACGAAATGGGAACACAATATCAAATTGTTTAGCTGATTTTCTTTAGTTACTGCCTTACTGCGGGCACCATTTTACTGTTGAACTTGAACTGAACAATCGCATTTTTTGGAGAAACCTGGATGAAAATGTAGCTAAAGCGGCATAGAAGACGTACGTCGCGGTAATATATTATATGTATGATTATGATTATTGATATGAGATGTGCGCGAAGAGACCCTGTAGGGCATTTTCCTTAACAGGTGTTGAAAAGCCGGTCTCGGGCTCGAACAAGTACCAGTATAGTGCACTTTTAATTAGACAAATGTAAATGAAGTATTCTCGAAGTTACTCGTATTTGTAACTGACAGAGGTCGTCATGAGTCGGCCATGTCAATGTGTGAATTTCGCCAGGGGCAGCCGTTCGCACTCATTCGACAATCAGGTCAATGGAAACCCCCTATACCTACCTGTACATACTTAGGTACAAATGGTTGCTATGTTGGGTATATTTACGATTTGTTAATTCAAGTATGCCTAAGAAAGTTTGATTGAAGAAACGGACTCGTATTTCTTTATTACCATTCACAATATAAAAGAGTAAAAAAGAGTCGAAAAAAAAACATGATAGGTACACAGAAAACCTAGCTAGCCCCCTCCCCTCTGAGACTTATCTTCACTTCTTTTTCCAAAACTGCCTATATTAGATTGATACCCTTACCCTTAGCAATACCGTAATTTTAATCTCGTGCGCTAAATTTTTATAATGAGGAACATATACGCCGTATAATTCCTGTGCTTTTTTAACTTTGCACTTAGATAGATAATAATACATGAAAATTCTCCGAAAGATTGGGAAAAGGTCGAGAATTATAATAATTGGTGTAAAGTAAAATAATGCGCACATACAGAAAAATAAATCATGGGATGAAGAAAAAATTAATGATTTTGAATAGCATGTAAGAAAGGAAACTTTGGTCTGCAAATGTGGGCGGTACGTAAATGGGCATGCGATTATTTGTGTTGGTCTGGACATTGCGTAGACAGCAGTAGCGTGGGGAATGCGCACCTCATGCTGGTTTCGGACCATGGTTCGACAGGACCACCGACATATAACTTACAAATACCCCACAGTTTCTTTTATTTTACGACCACCATATCTAATTATTTTTATGGCTGCTATTATAGTACAATCTCAATTCTTGTTGATCCCATGCCATTTCTAGGACTGGCACTTATTGATTTATTGCCATTGTATGCTGCACCAGCATATAGACCTATTCTTTCTTTTTTTGTCGCCACACCTCGTGCGTATGTGTATACAATACATATACGTATAAGTTCCCGTAAGTTCTCTTTTTATTCTTTGAACTTATGGGGTATGACGTGCGTTTAACAACTTGAGCTTCCTTAAGTACTTGGGATGGTCTCCACGCTCCACCTCCACAATATACCACCTCGATCTCGCGTTCATCGTCGCATTATTTAACATATATTTGCATACAAAAATAAACTTATCAGCCTCGGATGGAGCTTGAAATATGTTTGTGCGTCTTCTTTCCCCTAGAAGGGACCGTGCACTGCGACGCTCGTACGCTAGTAACAGACACAGCGGATTTTGTCGTATGGCAGCAGAGACCAGTACGGGGACGTTTACCCGGGCATCCGGTGGTCACACAAACAATTTTTTGCCGGTTGCTAATTGTCAACTCACGAGGCTACTTGTACCGTAATGAAAATTATGCTTCAGGAGTTGTGAGACCACCGGGTGCCCGGGGAACCGTTGTACGGGTCTCTTTCGTGCGACAAAATCCGTTGTGTCTGTAACTAGCGTCACCCCCGCTATCTCCGCCATGCAAGGGATCTGCCTACTACACTACCCCTGACTGAATACCAAACAAAACTTATATATAGTAATAACGGTTTTGTATTTAAAAAAAAATTCAAAATCTGAATCCTGCGGCCAAGAAAAAGATGATCAACGCGGGTCTGTTGGATGGGCAGGGGCGTTCATCACATTTCGGCAATTTATTGACAAAAAAAATGAGATTGCAGACTGTTGGTAAATAAAATACAAGGACGTGTCGTAGAGGCGACGAAGTGAAATAATATTAAAGAGAGAAAAGTGGAGGTGAACGTCCCACTTGAACTCGTCGTAAGTTTTGGCGCCAAGACAAGACACAATGTACCCACGCGCCGTGTAAGGACGCTTTTGAAAGTGATAATTATTTCTTGTATTTATAATCACTTTAAAGCGCCAGGCGCCTTGAAATTATTGCAACCAATGTAGGTGGCAGAATAATGGGCTTAGTGCGTGAGATGAGCTATAGAGCTGCCTACTTTTATACCCTTTTAATATCAACATGAACAACCTAATCAGTATATATATAGATGGACTTGGTGCAGTAATTATTTTAAAATAAGTATTTTTTTAATATAGGGATTCAGCAAATAAAATTTTTGCCTGTTTAACAAAAACATGGGTTTTAGTTTCTAATCAAAAATTTGATCACGTCAAAAAAATCCACAGTCTCCCTTGAGAAGTAGGTAGGTGCGTACAGGGCATCTTATTATCTGTGGCAAGGCAATACATTAAAAAGTTTAAACCAATAAATTAAAATTAAGCGGTCTTTAGTACCTAACCTACTAGGTATATTACCATAATATATATTGGTATAGGTACGTAAGGTACAATGTAAAAATTATTTTCTGTTCTACTCAAAAGAGACCAAGCCAGTAGCCACCTCATATTCTGCCACAAAATCTTTGATAATAAACATTATGTACTTATCTGTCACATTCGTCTCTAATCCGATTAGATTCGAAAAATGTACATGCATGAGCAAAAGTTTCTGATGCATTTCAATAATCCTAGCCTTCAAATATGGGATTTACATGCTATAAAATTCTGAACCTGACATAAAAAATAGATTCATGATCTTCTTTTATGCGTTTTATATTATCAATGAAAGGTGAGAAATATCAGATCTTCGTATCGATGTGTGACGAGACGAGGTGGTTGCCAGTATTCGTACTTATGAATATACGTTTGTTATAAAACTAGAAATAGGTGAAACTCAGGCACATGACTTTGAAACACCCTGTATCCTAGTAGGTATATAAAATCGTAACATCCGAAAAAAATCGGTTATTAAAATTACCCCCCATTGCATGTGACAGCAGCTGACGGAGAGATAGGCCCAACCTGTTCCCCCATGCAGACATCAAGCATCAACATCAAAAATCTATAGGTACCAATATTGGAGGCAGACTGTCGTGGTAAACAATATTAAATATTGATTTAAAACAACAATGATATTTGTTAACACTGTTGTTCGGTTACTCATTTATTATGGGCCCAAAGTGGACAGACAATGCTTCATTGTTGTCTTCTGAGTTGCGTTGATAGGTGCAAGCCCACCGTGATGAAGTACTCAAGAACTTAGGTACAAACTTGTATTACATTTGATTTGATTTGATAAACTAGCTAACTTGATATGAAACGGTGACCGAGGTTTGTCAACATGGTGTCAGGAATTAGACATTTTGCTTATGATGGAACTACCCCAAGGATAATAATAATTAGAGTTATCAACGCGTGAATAATCGAAAAACAATGTTAAAAATTTGAAGAAAAAAAAATATTTTTTATAAAAACAATTTCTCAAATAATGGTTGTTCCATCATATCCAAAATTTCAAACTCCTGACACCATGTTGACAAGCTACGTATTAAGTAGGTAAAAATCCGTTGAACAAGAAATTCTTATTTTTTCCTGAAAACCATGTAGGTAATGTGTACCTAGGTTTCAACCTCCAGCTTTAACATCAAACATCATCATCCTCAAATAGAGAGATAGCAAATAAGGTATGGATAAAGGGGGATATAGGGTAAACTAAATATTTATGCATCGGCGCGCGGCGCAGAGTGCAAGTGTTTTTGAGCAAAAAATGGTTCATTGACACTATCGAAGGTTTTGAAAGATGAATGAGAGTGTTGGCCGGTCGAACCTGTCCCTTGGAGGTTTTCTTTCGGCAAAAGACAGACACGTCTTAAGAACTTGTCATCGCTATCTTTAACAAGACCCCACTTCAAATTATGTCCACTCTTTTTCCGTTACATCACCAGCTGGTCTAATAGAAACAGACCACCTCTAATGCGTGACAACAATCACGGTCCCCATGATGCGTTGATAATAGGAAAATCCATAAAGACCATTGAAAATCGTAATCCTAATTTATGAAAGGCCAGTAAAAATCCCCCCTCCACACAGGTTTCAAATTTTCAAAAGTTAGTGATGGTGCAAAAATAGGTTTTGATATTTCGTGTTTCCAGTGAATCTTTGATAAACTGGTTTTTACAAAATATGTTTGTGTATAGGTACGGCGGATGTACAAACAGCTACTACAGGCCAGACGGTTTGTTTGATATGAAACTTTGAAAATATGTATACTAGGTGGATTATTATGGAGTATGTATATTTATAAGTGCCCATGCATGTAGATACGTACAACCCTTTATAATAAAACGCTAGTAGTATAATAAAGAGTAGGTACGTTTAAAAAGATTGTGTTACGCGAAATGATTAATGTTGTTGGTAAATGTAATTTAGATAATTTGCGACATCTACTCAAAACCAATTTACAAGATCCTTAGATACGACGTGTATTTACCATTTGTTTTTTACCTTATATTACTTAGCTATAAATAAAATAGCTTGGGCCCCCGTTGCGCTCAATGCATCGGCCCCAGCGGCTGCCCTTGGACAAGTTGAAAAATATATAATAAATAATTACATACTTCTTTATTGCACTGACTACTGCGGACTGCACAGAAAACCAAGAGGTAATTAATTATCGAATGGTGGCGACTATATCAGACCTCCAACAAGGCTTTTCTGAACTTTCCCGACATGATGTGCTTATGTTTAAATCGGAAACCCTTGTGTATTTCCTGCGGTTAGAGGTTGAATTCTGATTTTTGTTGGAGGATAGCGACCCGGAGGGATTGCTGGCAATATGTAATATGTATGCAATTTTTTTCTGAGGCGCCTAAGATTCTATAGGGGTGGGGGATACAAGGGGCAAAATGAATTTACGGAATGCTACATAGTTGATCATGGTGCAATTTTCGACTAAATAAAAGTGGTAGGTATATGCCTATATCGCGCCAAGCCACTACGGCAGTGCGCTAAAATTTATAAAAAAAAAGTGGTATACTCGATAAAAATGCGTGTATACCCCTAATTTTCGCTGAAGTCGCTTGTATAACCAAAATACTTCACACTTCCTTATGCCATCAATAACTTTTGGTCCTACACACTTGGTTAGAAAATTTCAAACATTTTAAATTTTAACAGAAGTGCGTATAGGTTATTAGTGTTATACGAGGTACCTCTCCTACATCTCCTAAAAGGGGGAATTTAAAAAGAAATAGAGTAATCTTGGCATGGATCGGTGTGGTAGGTACAAAACTGTGTACATAACAAATGAAAATCACATTGAAAGTGCTAATGAAACAACCAACATACTATAGGTCCACAACTGTGGGAAAATTCCTCGTCCTGACCTACCGATCCGAGTAGTTGACTTCCATGCACACTGGGATTCATTAAAACTACCCGATTCCGGTACTTGGTTTAATTCTACTTTCGCTCATGTAGGAACGTAGGTACCTAGGGTGTTTCAAGCGCGGAGGATTATTAACCTCTAAACCGCAAGAAAGGGTTACGGGGGGGAACTCTTGTATAGGTATTGTGGGCATCAGCTTCGATCAAAAAAAATTTCAAAACCCAACACTTCGATCTAAGCGGTGTTTCTAGGTACTTAGCTACACTTCTACGCTATACAGGGCAGTGGAAAAATGCACATTTATTAATTAAATTTTTACCTGAGCTACCATTAGAGCTTGGGAGCCGTTAATAGTTTCATATTTAGCATTTTATTAACGACAATGTAAAAAGTATGGACTTTCCTCCGCTCCGTTGCCTTAAACCGCCCCTGCCATGCAGCTAAATAGTTCAATTGAAATATGTGACAAGAACGTAGTCTTCTCAATTTGTCAATGGATCGAGATAGTCATCTAAAGTCAATGAGAAATTGGCAGTTGAGGAAGTAGCCGGAGTTTGGACAGGTACCCCCTATCGGCCATATCCCCATCTAATCGAACGATGTTTGATTTTATGCAAAAAACCTGTTTGATTTGGCACGCAGCTCAAACAGTGCCCCGCCGCCGCCACCAACCTCTTTTAATCACTTATGACAGGTGGTCAGAAACTTGTATGACGCGTTCAATTTTGACCTACTTAGTTTTGCCACCTTGTCATCGAACCTGAAAAGTCTCACTCACTTCGGTGCCACAAATGGGATCCTTTCATCTTGCAATTTGTTTTTTCACACACCGATGTACATTTTCGACCACAATAATGACTATCATAATAACTTCTTTTTAGGTAGATGAAAGCTGTTTGCTGGCAGTTGTTGCTCAGCGAGGTATTTTGGAGAATATGTACCTAAATAATATAAATTGAATATAATTAGTTTTGTCTGGGGAGGGCAAGTACTTCCTCGCTATAAGGCGATAGATAGTAAACAGGTTGTTTTGCACTATTGGTATACAATCAAATAACGTTAAGTAGCTGATTAGAAATCAAACGCAAGGGTGCATGGTATAATATAGTACTACAGTGGAGGCCGCTACATAGCTGCAGTATATTGTTAATGTAAACAAAACTTCCCTCCAATACTCTGACAGCTAGATCACAGATATGTCTTTGCCGAGAATAGACTTCATGGCATGGCTAATACGTGATCCCCCGGTACAAAAACAACAATAACAACCACACACAACACCTTTCTTCATATAAATCTTTATTTTACAAACCTTCAGTCATCAAATCCTTCATCAAAGACTAAAGCTAAGCACCCATGCAGTAATAGTATACGCGCGATATATGTCAAATGTACCTACATCCAAAATTAGTGGCGCCTGTGGGCAATATTATGGCCGTTTACCTCACTGTCTCACTGTACTGTCAAACTTTCCGCAATGAGATAAAAATATGGTTCCTAACTTACGCGGGAAGTTGCGGTAGGATATTGGCAAAGCAACTACCTCAACATAAGGCGAGAACAAATGGGAGACCAGTCTGGGATCGTGTGGATAATCCATGATCCGACTAGAGTGGCGACAGCTACCAGTTCTATACTTAAAGTCACAATAATATTTATTTACATTAAGCTCATAATGCACCATGAAAAAATGAAGGTATCTGCGCGGCGCCGTCTCGTACTTTATACTCAAAAATTTAATCCGTCTACCGGACGACGCGAATTTTAAGGTCAGATATATGCCAGAAACAAACTATAGTCACCATCGATGGCTATCAAATAGAAATTTTGCAATGGAGGTATAACATGCGTCGTAGGGAACAGATAACACACGACAGAATGGTCTATTTTAAATAAATCATTCTGATCGTCGACGCACCTTATCAAGACATCTTTTAGCCATTAGCAGGTTATCAATACTCATCGGCAATAAAATCGTCTTAATCGAAAGTAACCTTTGGAACGGCATAAGGTACTCATTCATTAAACATAGTAAATGCCGTCATGACTTGTTGGAACAGAAAATGACGTCACATATTGATCAGGAGTATGGCTATAATTTCAAATTTTCATTGTAGTGGTTAATTTCAGAGGACATGGTGTTAGGTTATGAGTGTCACTCTGAGTGAATGTAGTGTGGACAGTGTCTAAATAGGATATTTTGACAGGGAACAGGTAAGCCGTCAGCTCCTAGCTATATACCTGGCAATCCGCAGTGGACAGGTTCGTCTACGAAACGGTGGCCTTATGTACGTAAGTAATGAACATACAAATATGCGCATCAATAAATAATAAAGTAAGTGAATGTCCAGTCAGGTTCATGGCACTGATGCATATGGTTAAATGAGGAAGATCCTGTCTGGCAACGCTGCTGACTTCTCCCCATACTAAGTAGGTACTATTTGCATTTGTGTAACTCATGCAAGGAGCACAACATCATCTTAAGTGGGCCTTCAAGTGAATGTTGCCACAGTTTATAGGAAGTGGGACTCCTCCTATGTGTTACTCTTTCTCTATGGCGCTACTGTAACCGCAACTTGAGCGCGTAAGGCACAAGTCGTCCCCTGGAGATATTGAATTGTTCTAAATAAACATCGAAAAAATTACTGATGGTAGCAGTAGTATACTACTACTCAGGTATTAATCTTTAAAAAAGACTCGTCTCAATCCATTCCAGTTCACTCATTTCAGTTTGAGTTTCTCTAAGTTTAAGAATGCGTCATTCGAAAACCTCTTTCCAGGTATCAGGTTCCCTATCCCTCCTTCCTAACTCCTTTTTAGTAGTCCTAATTTTGGTACCCCATATTCTTTGTGGGAAAACTAGAGTAAGGATTACAGAATGCCCTAAGTTACCATAGCAACCAGATCGCAGATGATCATTCTGATGAAAAGGGAGAATAACAGGTATCCAAAGTGCAACCATGACGGATTAATTACATGCTGTATAGGTACTCAAAGAGATATCTGTCCGATAAAAACAGATCCTTATAACAATTTTATTTCCGCATGTCTATAAATAAATAACAAATCGTTTTTGCAAGATCACTTCTGGTAAGCATTGCAAATGAGTATTGTATACTGAGTGATTTGCTTTCTTGAAGAGTATGAGATGTTTGAACACACCCATCACGGTCAACCAGGCGCATTATCGTCCTTGTGATTCAGAGATAATAAAAAATGGTCGCGAGAGTGGCGCCATATTATTAAAAGCTTCTTAATAGACGCCTGTTTAACGATAGGTTATAAGAAAGATAGATAGACTTGTTTCGATGCAATGTATGACACTTGGATTTGCCATTCACTTTTTTTTAATTACGGCAGTGATTAATTCAATTTGCCCTTCTTGTTTGATGAATTATTGCTGCATGTAACTTTAAAAAACTGTAAATCACGCCATGTGGGCGGGACACCATCAATAATATTACTATTGAATTCGAAAAATAAAACCGAGTAGATACCTAGTTTAAGCTTCCGTCTTGTAATGCACGGTAATGCCGTGGACTGCGTATATTTCTGCTGATACTATCAAATCAGCAGTTATCTACCAATTTTCATTGAGCAGTGTACTTTTTGTGAAGTTATGGTCTTCTTTGACCATCAACTCATTCACTGATATTTGCATAAAATTTGCCAAATAAGCACAAAGATATGACAGAGTACCTATGATAACATAGCAATGATAATTGTGCAATGGCCCCCTTCATCTTAGTTCTATGGAGATTTATTACAATACCAAGATACACACAAACTTTCATGCTATGTTTTATCCATAATAATAAATAATTAAAACGTAATTATAGATATTATATAAATGATAATCATAGCAAAATTCGGAAAGTAAACAATGCATAGTATGCAACTGTAGAGGGTACAGCCTTTTTTAAAAGTCAGTATCCCATCAATGAATATGTTCATTTGGTGCACCAAATGGAGATATAGCTTTATCATTTATTTATTATGCAAACTATATCCTGCCAGAAATATCAGTATTTAATTGCAAAAGGATCGGGAGCATATTTTATACAAACAACTTTATTAAATGTTGATGAATCTGTATTAGGCTATTAAGTATTAGGTATACCAATAAGAAGGAATACAAAGGACTTAAGTGGTCCATTTAGTTAATGCAGCACCACACCAGATAAGATGAGACATTTCACCCGTCTAGACTGGTTCTTCATTCCAGCTTCTCAAACAAGAAAAATAAGTCGCAAATATTTTGTAGCAAACTTTGACTGCGATTCGCTATCTGATTGGCAAATGCATTTCAAACCATGCCGTATAATGTCCTCTCCACTTAATTTTTCATGCCCTTCAAGCATCACTAAGAATCGTAATATGAAATATTGCTATCCGTGTCGCATAATATTGTCTAGAATTAATTATGAATATGGAAAATTGAAGGCATAGGTAAGTGGGAAATGTGTCGCTATGGTACTTGTTACTCGAGTAATAAATGGCTATAATCCAGCGCAGTAAATATATTAACAGGTATATAGGTACGCATTTCCTGTATCAATTTTTGCAAAAAGAAACTCGGGCAAGGAAAATCGAAAAATCTCTTTATATCTAACATTATGTAGCCTGCATGCAAGTAGTTACCTACCTAGATGAGGCACGAAGTAGTTAGGTATACACCTGGGTACGGGAATATAAATTTGATAATGCTAGCCTTTCACCACAAAAAAAAACAATTTAAAAGTTACAGCGGTTTCGGAACTTTAGCCATCTCCTTCATTTGATAATACATGCATACTAACTGACCAATTATATCGATCAGGCATTTCCTATAAACAATGATAACAAAAACGCGCTTAAAGGCAAGGCACATACGGGTACCTACATAAGGTATATGTAGATTAAGGTTTTAAGACCTAATGTAGACGTTATAATAAGGCACTAAGATATTATAGGGCAGTCTACAGGGAAGTTGGAACGACTAATAACAAATTACAGGTACTTGTTGGTACATATGCCCACATACCACAGGTTGTAGTACACAGGTTAACTAATTACTGCCACCTAACTTACAGCTTCTTCTCACACATCGTTATCTTAATCTACTGGCAACACTCGGTACCTATTAATTTGCCTATAACCGTCGATATGGTACTTTTATTTTTGTGTTAAGCGAGCTGTCCCTGTCATTATCACCAATAGACATTTTTAATCGTCCAACAGACTTCTCGTTGTCTATATAGAATCTATAGGTACCTATATTATGGTACACTGATGTATGCAGTTGGTGGCGTACCGATCAAGTTTTGAGGGGACATGAAAAATCCATCAGTAAGTAAATTGTATAAATGGAACCATTATTTGCAAGGAGAAAGAATTTCCCTTAATTTGGTATTAAATTGTTTTTCTCTGTGTATGCGCGAGTTCAAAAAATTAAGCAAAGAAGGGAAAGTCTTATCAGACCAATTTTATAAATTTTTATTTTTTTATAAATTTAAATTACAATATTTAATTTCATTATTTTGTTATATTAATTTCTTATTTATTTTATTCAATAAATTACTTTTTTAACCTCACTGAAAGAATAAATACAAAAAACTGATGACTGGTACAGGTACACTATATTAAAGTGTTCATTAAGGCAAAAAGTGTTTACATTTACCTACTTGGTTAAGTATGAGGAAATAATATAGGTAAGCAGTCTATTCCAGAACTAATAAGGACTATAAAGCCATAAAAATTGTGGCTGATGGGTGGTGAAAGGGTTGGCAGGTTATTGGCAGTTTACATTAAATGTCTGCGCCTTACGGCAACTCACAACCAGGTAATTGGGGAATATGCAAATTTAATTAACTAGATATGCAATATGTATTATACCTATA
>Ga0194135_10001779_pt1 | contig 12956 bp, 13 predicted proteins | sample LitLau_LLRF_2013_FD_134024 | JGI IMG/M metagenome (GOLD analysis project Ga0194135, IMG submission 134024) | Freshwater sediment microbial communities in response to fracking from North America - Little Laurel Run_MetaG_LLRF_2013 (version 2) | ecosystem: Environmental > Aquatic > Freshwater >... | reverse complement strand
TGCATCGGCCTAGGACTCTATTCCGATCCTACTCATCAATGCTCCTCTTTTCAAATTATGGGTTCATAAATAGCCATGCAATGGGTCAAATAACTTACTCTTTATTGGTTGCTGGTGAAAGTAAACGATGAGGGGAAAGCAGGCCTGCGTGCGTGTGTGGGAGTCGGGGCGAGGGGGGAAGAAAAGGGTTGTTGGGATCGGACCTTGTAAGTTGTAATCCTCCTTGTAAGTAGGAAGATTATTAACTTGAAAATGATAATATTGACAGAGAGATCCAATGAAGATCTCCTCCTCACTCTGGAGTTCTGCTGAGAGAGAGTAGCCCTATTACGAGAGCCTTGTTCTTTTATTTGTTGACTCGAGCTCAGGGTATTATGATTCGTTTCAAAACAGGTCAACAGTAGATGGATGGCTCATCACTTACCATCACCATCACCAGTAGGAGTAAAGATGAGATCAGAGATCCCAAGAACTTTATTTGTTGACGAAAGTAATTAAATGATGAAGATGAGAGGCTGGAGGGGATTGTCAACACAAAGGCCTGACTAGAGAAAGGAGAAACTTCCTTCGAAAGGAACCACACACTTGGCAACAGCAGCGCACTGTCAATAGACACCGCGCGTTTGCAGAAGCTCGTCATGATCTAAATTCTTCTAGCAGTTAACTAACTTTCCCTCCAGTTCCAGTTATGCTACCCAATATGGATTTCTATTCGTTGACCAATAAATAAGATGCGGACACGCTTTGAACACGACGAGAGCGGATCTGATCTCCAATCCCATATTGTTAGTTATATTTCCAATTGGCCCCCCGTCGTCCTCAGTTCTCTTCTCTAATTAATTAGCTGACCCATAGTTGATAATTAGTGTTAATTTAGTGAAAAATGGCTCATTTCTCGAGATAATGACTGAGGAGGGGGTGGGGGATGAAGGGGGTACTCGGCATTCTACCCGGGCTGCTGAGGATCGGCTCAGCAACCCGTTTAGCTTCATTCTCTCCCGCACTTGATTTTGTGGGTTTTCCTCCTGGTTAGCATCCTGATGATTCTTTCATTCATTATGCGGGTGTCCCAGCCCCGACAAGGAAGACAAGAGGGAAAGCCCGGCGTGGCTTTCGGATTGTTCTTGGAAGAGGTCCTAAATTCATCAGTTCCAGTAAGTAGGAAAGGCTCGCCTAAATCCCTTCTCTCTTCCTCGGTTTTCTAAAAACCCATGAAAAATTCAGCAACAGAACGAGAGATGAAGATTCTCCTACTTAAAATCAGGGAATCCGAGCGCGGAGATCCTTTACCCTTGCCCAAATTCACCTCAGACAAGTCAGGGAGTCCTCCCTCTGGGCCCTTTTGTTTCACTTTCACCGTGACCATGGGCCTGATTTAATTCCTCGTTTCTACTCCCAACGTCCCAATGCTCAGAAACCGTGGAGAATTAGGAATTCGGTCCGCTCACTTTACAACAATGCTTGTTCGTTCCCCCCTGCCTCTCTCCCGTCCCGCCGGCCCAGGCTCTCTGCGGGACGGAGGAGAACCTCAAAATTCATTGTCCTCTGATCCCATTTGTTACAACAGCTGCATCTCATTTCCCCTTTCCCTTTTGAAGTTTGCGGAACGAACCGGGGGAAAAGTAACCACAGCGTACAAGGGAGGAGGATGGCAGGAGCACATCTTTGATTTTCAAAGTGAAAGCAAGTGAAAGTGGACTGAATTGAAAATAATAATATTTTTTGTTGGTTTGAATCCGGAATTCTCCTCTTGCCTACGCTCCGTCCTGATTTCCTTCTTCTTCTCTCCTTCTTTTTCTGGGAACATGAAAAAGATGCTGGGAGACCGGAAATGTACTGTTCATCTCCTGACTATGTGACGAGCACCGGGAGTTACTACTATACCCACCATCACCACCACCACCATGCTCATCCCCATTCCCATCATGCCGGGGGTGGGGGTGGATCTCCGGCCTATGACGACTATGGGCCAGCAGCACCAGTCCATACGCTCTCCTCCGCCGCTGTTCTCACCACCCGGGAGCACTCCCGAGAATTCGGGTATTTCCAGAACGGATTCAATTATGACAAAATCCCATTCCGGCCTACTTCCTAATTAACACTTTTCCTAATCACTCCAGGAATATTTCCCCGCTCGAGGTCGACGTCAAGTATCACCCGGGGAGTCTCGCCCAGTCACATCAGGCCGAGTTCACACTCTCACCGACGACGACGACAAGTCAGACGCCGAGTCTTGCAGGCGGAGGAGGAACGAGCACGGAAGGTAAAAGACTTTCCACCTCCTCGCATCATCCCAATGATTAATCACCTTTTGTTTCACCCAATCCAACTTTCTCCTCCTCCTGGAAACTAATTTCCAAAAATCTCTGCTCATAAAAACGGAAATGATGATCGGGGCGGTTAGAGATTAGCATTAGGGAAAAAAATGGAAAGAAAATATCGGGAGCTGCTACTGGGAGAGGGAAAGCGGGGAGCGTGCCATACTTATTCCGTCCTCCTGCCTCGTGTTGCATACTAAAAAGGAAGTTCACCCATCTCATAATTGCGTCATGAATAAGTAATTAAGCTTTTAACACAGGAAGACCCCACTGTGTCTCTCTTGCCATCCTCCTCCCTTCCACGCTCTCCTCATCCTTTCACTCTCCCACTTTCTACTTTTCTCAATTACCAAATCTCATTTTTCCGGTATAATTTTTTCCCTCGTCATCTGCTCCGGTCTAAGACGGCGGGCGGCTCTTGACTAAATCCTGCATCTTTCATCACTGGAGGGATTCCAGTCTAAGGTGTAATCCGCTTTCCTCCCAGTCATATGGAGCAGAATAATAAATATCCATTTTTTTTTAGAAGAAGAAACAATAGAGTTCCCCCCGAGGCAGTTTTTACCATCAACTCGATTACATTTGACCAATTTTCCCTCTCTCTCTCGGGTAGTTTTGACTGGGCGTTTTCTCTTTTTCTTCTTTGTCTCTCCCTGTCCTGGAAAAGTTGGAGTTCTTTTCACTTTTCACCGCACCCCCTTTCATTTTCTCCTCCACACAGAGCCAGCCAGCAGGCGAACCCACGCAACATCCTGGACTTCCGCCCATCAACAAGTGAGACCTTGACGCATCCCTGCTTTTCTTTTAATGCACCCGGCAGCTCTCGCCGTGAATGGACAGAAAAGGAATTTACTGACACGATTTCTATACTGACAGGGTTGGACGGGACATGTGGGTCGACGGGGCTCACTCCAACTCTGGCAATTCCTCGTCAACCTATTGGATGATCCAACAACTAATTCTGCATGCATTTCTTGGACGGGACGTGGAATGGAGTTCAAACTGGTCGAGCCGGAAGAGGTCAAAGTTCATTTCTTTAGTTGAAAGACTAGAGAGTTGAAACTGATTGTCAGTTTTGGTTAAAAAATGAATTTTCCTTTTTAAATGTCAGGTTGCGAGGCGATGGGGCTTGATCAAGAACCGTCCTGCAATGAATTATGACAAGCTGAGTCGGTCTTTACGCTACTACTATGAGAAGGGGATCATGTCAAAGGTCGCCGGGGAGAGATATGTTTACAAATTCGTGTGTGAGCCCGAGGCTCTCTTCACCCTTGCTTATGCCCCTGAAAACAAAATCAAGTCACAGTAAACTTAAGAGGAAATTTGTTTATTCATATCAAACGCCCTCTCCCGCATCATTGGTTTGACCTTTGACTTTTGACCAGTGCGGCAGTGGCCGGATTTATTCTCATTTCGCGTTAGCAATTTCTGTCAACACAACTTGCCTCCTATTCATTTTTCCGAGCCCGATTGGTTCTCCGTATGCGACTAATTCCAGCATGACAATTTTAATCACAGCTTAGTTTACCCAGACTCGTTAGAAGATAAGCGACTACAATGGAACATTCTCCACTCCAGCCCAGCATAACGTGTTTTTATGATAAGAAGTCCATAACAAAGGGATGAGTTGGATCTAGTGCAGTGTGAGCATGATGCATCAACGGCTTCGTTAGGAGAAGCGAACAAAAAATCTTGCCACTTGTTATATAAAAACATCCATAGGATCTCATGGTCAGTCTCCATCCGTCATCATACATTTTTAGTAACAAAGAACTCAAAGAACTGTTTAATTGGAGAAGTGATAGGCTGGAAGCCCGCATAGGAAGATTTAGCTTGTAAGGTTTGCAGTCAAAAATAGCAAAGTTCTCAAAAGTTAGCTCACATTCGCAGAATTCAGGATGGGGATTCTTGAAATTGCATTGGCCCTTGTCTCCTTGGGCCTTCTGTACATGTATTTCAAAGCACGGAGACCCAGGAATTACCCTCCAGGTGAGGTCAATTACCAGTTTTCAATGAACACCACCAGGAGGACGTGACCCGTGACGCCTCACTTTGTTTTAGGACCAATGAAACTTCCGCTCATCGGCAATCTTCACAACTTGTCTGAGGAACCCGCAAAGGATTTCATGAAAATGAGGGAAAAGTATGGCGACATTATTGCCATTGATTTCGGGCCGTACCCCGCCATTGTGCTCAATGAAATCTCACTCATCAAGGAAGGCCTCGGGGAAGCGTCATTCTCAGGGCGTCCCAAATTCCAGGCCCTCCTGGAACGAACTGGGGGAAAGCCAGGAGGTGAGAAAGTGTTCCAAGTTCATTGAATGGTTACCTCGGGCCGAGTGTACACATATAATCCCGTTTTTAAAATGACATAGGTGTCATCTTTCAAGATGGCGTGGATTGGGTAGACCAGGTGAATTTTCGTGTATTTTACACCTATTTTTTTGTTGGGTTACAAAGTTTCAGAATCTCAAACTTTTGTTTCACCGAAAAATAGCGACGATTCATTTTAAAGAATTTGCGTGACTTTGGATTCGGGAAGAAATCCATGGAAGGGTTGGTCCAGGAAGAGATCAAAGAATTAATCGAGACGTTCAAGGAGAGTGCGGATGCTGGGAGGCCGATTTCAACTCAAAATAAATTCAATGCTGCCGTTCTCAATGCCCTCTGGTCCATCGTCAGTGGGCAGAGATACTCCCACTCGGATCCCATTCTCAAAGGGTTAATTGAGCAACTCACCAGGTAATCAATTCCCAATCAACTCAATCATACTCAACTGGTAGGTAGTCCATAAATGAAATGGACTCATTTCTGAACTCGTTTTTTGTCTGTCCAGCTCAATTACGCAGAGCAAAGCCTTGGGCCTGACTCTCTTCTTCCCAATTCTGAGGAAGATCTTGCCAACTAGGATTTTGGGAGGGGTTGACGTCAAGGAACGGCGGGAGCGGCATAGGGCTTCAATAAACTTTATGAAGGGAACCATCAAGCAACACCAGGAAACGTACCAGGAAAACTCACCACGGGACTTTATTGATGTCTACCTTGGGGAAATTGCTAAAACGGCTGACCCCAAGTCAAGTTTTTATGGCACGGAAGGAGGTAGGAATCAGGAGTCATGATTTTGCACACTTTCTAAAGTTTCTGCTTTAGCAATTTCTGTCTTAACATAAATCCTCTAACTTTTTAGAACGAAACCTGATTGGAGTAATGAATGACCTCTTTGTCGCCGGGGTTAGTGATTCACTATGAACTACGACAAGTTGCACCTGTCTCAAACTAAGCTCAAATCGAATGAATTAATTGATTCCTTTCTAAATGGCGATTAGGCTGAGACAACCTCAACAACGCTCACTTGGGAATTCCTGTTACTTTCCCTCCATGACCAAGTTCAAGAGAAGTTGTTCCAGGAAATCAAAAGGGTCGTTGGTCTCTCCCGCCTTCCTTCCCTGGCAGACAAACCATTGTGAGTAATTAAAGAAAACTTTTAAACTTATTGGTGTGAATGTGATTGGTGGAAATTATATGTGAATTATAAAACATGATGGGAAAAATAGAATGCCCTACACGGAGGCTGTAATTATGGAAGTAATGCGATTCGGAGCGATAATCCCCATGGCCGTCCAACATCGGACTACAGAGGACGTCACCTTCCACGGTTACGCAATCCCAAAGGACACGCTCATCATTCCCAACCTCTTCTGCGTTCTCCAAGATGAAAAGGTCTGGGGTGACCCGGGAAACTTTCGACCTGAGAGATTCCTTAGTGCGGATGAGTCAAAGGTCATTCGACGAGAGGAATTGATCCCATTCTCAATTGGGAAGCGCGTCTGTCTCGGGGAAACCTTAGCTCGAGATGAGCTCTTCCTCTTCACTGCAAGCCTCTTTCAGCGGTTCAAGGTCAAACCGGATCCTAATTCCCCACCACCAAAGATCGAGTACTATGCTGCTCCCGTTTTGATCCCGAAACCACATCAACTTGTCCTTACAGACAGATTTAATGAAAAGTAGCATTATTTCTGATTTAATTAGTAGGAAACTGTACATGTTAGTTTTAAGCCTGCTTCGCATGAACCAATCCGAATCAGAGTAATAAGTTTTTGGGAGAAGAATACAATCACATTTTCTTTTGACCCTTCAAAATCCACATTATTGCATCCTCAATTGTGGATGACGAAAATGGCTTTTCACTAGGGAGGGTGAAGTAGAGAGATCATACTCTACTTCACCCTCCCTACTGTTCACCATAAAACTGTTTGAGCGAAACGGCCGGAACTCTCCGTCAAAAGAAGACCTTGGCATGTCTGCTCTGCCGGGTTGACCGCCAAAATGAATCGCGGCACTTTTAGGTCTGGAATCTGGATCATCAAAACGGTAATTACGTGACGACACAGCCGCTGCAAATCAATGACTGGACATTGGAAGTTTGGACTCTCAATCTCCTCGTTCCATTTCCAGAAATCCGTAGACGATGGGGGAGCGGTGATCGCTGTCTGAGGTTATCAACGTGACCAGGCCACCATAGATAAGGAATAGACGTACACATATTCTACCACTGTGTTTCCCCCACATGTCTGCTCTGCCGGTTGACCTAAAATGAATCGCGGCACTTTTAGGTCCAAAGATCATCAAAACGGTAATTACTTGACGACACCGCCGCGCCGCCGCCGCAAATCAATGGCTAGTGGAAGTTTGGACTCTCAATCTCCTCATTCCATTTCCAGAAATTCAGTAGGCAACATCGTGCCATGGATCCGAGCGCAGATTTTCCCCGCCCAGTGGAAGAGAAGTTGTGTGATGCAACGAGGATTCACAGAAATGAAGTCTACGGGAGATACACCGTCGCTTCGCGATTAATTAAAACCGGGGAGTTGATACTTGAGGAATTCCCACTCATATCGAATGCTTGCGGAACAGCCAACCCCTGTGGACCTCCTTGCAATGGAAATGGGGCCGACCCAGAGAATGGTGTTCCATTTTGTCTAACTTGTGGGCAACACCTGGATGCCTCGGAAGTGTGCAGTAAATGTAAATGGCCAATTTGTAACAATCAAGGCGTTTGCGAAAATGTAATTTAAGTTACTAATTTCAATTTCGCTAACTATTTCATATATACCTTGTTTCGCTAAAGGCATCTTTTCATGGCGAGCATTTAGAGTTCATCATTTCTCTGATTCTAGGATCCACTTCATGCCGGAGGGGAGTGTCCAATCTTTACAACCAATCAACTGCTTCCAGAAAAAAAACTTACACTGTCTGAATACGGTGGAATTAACGTTCTCCGTACTCTCCTTACTCGTTCAAGGGACACTTCAAAATGGAACCAAATTTTAGAACTTCAGGCTCACCTGGAAGATCGAAAGCTCTCGTCAGTAGATTGCCAGGAGATGGAATTTGTGACTGATTTCATAGGAAAGAAATGCAAGATGACCCAGTTCGAGACGGAGATTATTGAGCGGGTCACGGGAATATTGGCCGTCAACTCCTATTGGGCTTTTCCCGACCTCGGGAGGTGAGCTTCTAGTCAATTCAAGTTATTAAAGTATTTTAAAGTCCTCCGAATATGGCATGCGTTAAAATAAAAAGAAAATGGTCGGGATTATATAGAAGGGAATTTATTAGCAATTATGAATTAAGGATGGGATTTAACCAACAAAATTTCTAGGTACATGTCACTCCTGTTCGTTGGTGCAGCAACTTTCGTTGCTCATGACTGTGACCCTAACACAAGGCGAGAAATAGTGGAGAAGGAACAAGTGACTTTGAATGGGGTCAGGCACACTCGGAAGGAGATGTCTATTCGAATTACTGCTACCAGAGTCATTCAGCCTGGTGAAATGATCACAATTAGCTACATACCACGGACCCATCACTGTGGTAGCGTCCTGGAGCGGCAGGAATACCTCAAAACATACTTCTACTTCACCTGCGAATGCAATCGCTGTGTTCAAGAGCTCAAAGGCAATGGGAACATCAACAGGAACATCTAAATCCAAATGACATAATATTTCCACGTTCCTTTCAGAAAAAAATTCAGTAGTACTAAATATAGTTGTAGTTTAATCAAAGTATAAACAAGGCAGATTTCGAATAAAATTGACAATTGAGGAGGTCCAACCAACATTTTTTGATTCTCGACAACCGGCGACTCGCATCGTTTATTAACTTCAAAATTTTTTAGCTGAACCCTGGGCTGGAGCTGTAATTATTTGATTCGCTTAAAAATCATAGAATGGAAGCTCGTCGGAACCGGTCAGAAGTCTTTTCTCGGCTGTCCCACAACAGGTTAAATGATTTTAACCGTTTTGTCTAAAGGTGATTACGATTAGCCTGTCACAGAACAGAGCTCACATTGGCTTAGATTCCAATTCCACCTCGTATATTTTGATTAGCTGATTGATGCCTCGACTAATTTCTGAAAATTAAGATTGTTTCGTCTCTTAGCATACTATCCAAAAAGTTGCCCGTTTGTAATTTGTGGTATGAGAAAGGGGCACACGCTCAAGAATGAGTCTGGTCTCTGGTATCTGGTTCCATCCATTTCCATGGTTTAGAAAGTTGCAGTTTGTGCTTAAAAGCTTCCAAAGGAAAGGTGAGATCCTAATTAGTTTCTTACTTGTGCACAAGTGGACATGAAACAAAAGTCCCATAGTAATTAAGAAATTAGTTTCAGCTAGTCCATTCCATTCATAAACTCAATTAGAATAATGACCTACACCAACAACATGGTTGCTTCATCTTGCGTAAGTCGCTGGTGCCGAAATCCACTTTATAGCTTCGAAAATTGCTTGGCCAGTTGGACAGTTGTCCACTGTCGTCATGGGGCACAGAATCATTCTTGCCGGAGTCCTCATCTACTTCCTTCTCCGCGTCTTGGAACCTCAATTGGAGAATGGGAGCTTCTTGTACACGTTTCAGAATAGCTGGAGCTCAAATCCGGATGAGTCCAATTGGTCGAGGTCTACTGCGAGCACGAATGGAACCTTTTTGGAACTCCTACCTTGCATGCCTAGCAAGGATACCCGCACCGCCCTGAACCATCCCTGCAAAATCACACAGGTCATCACGATGTGTGAAAAGACAATGGCCCTCAATTCCGTGGTCCCGGTAGCCCTCCAGAAGCTCAAGTTTAGTTTCAGTCGACAATACAATCAGACGCTCACGCTCATCAAGTCCATCCTAGTGAGTCTTACCCTAGCCAGGGTAAGAGGAATGAGCCGGGAAGAAGAAGCGACGCTGCGGAACCAGGTCCATCTCGAACTAATCATAATCTCAAACAATGAGGAAAGTGTTCGGAGTCTGGAGGCCGCAGTGACTTCCTGGGATCCTCAGTACACTCGTAATGTCCACCTGGTCTTTCAAAATGCAGTTTACCTCAAAGGTAAGGTGGGACCTGCGTCTGTCCAATCAGTAGCAGTTTTGTAATATTTTAGATTAAGTCCGTAAATTGTGGATTTCTTCAGGGTATGAATGGATGGAGAATTTATACGCCCCTTGCTCCACGCTCCGCCTCCTTTTACCTCAACTCCTGCCCCATGCGGACTCTGTCATCTACACGGACACGGATATCATCGTCTTCCAACATATTCTGGAACTTTGGAACGAGTTGGCCCATTTCACACGGTTGACACAAGTTGGAATGGTTCGGAGTCGTCGGGAGTTCAATGTACGACCACTCGTCCAACGGCTCGGATTGGTTCGGATCCCAGCCTACAACTCGGGCGTCATGCTCATGAACTTGACGCGGCTGAGGGAGGATCCCGATTGGAAGTCATGGTTGGTAAAAGGATGCCAGACGTATGAGGCGTTCCTCCAATGGGCGGATCAGGTTCGTCATGCCGTCCTCCAACCCCGACTTAATTTCCGTAAACGCTTAGTAAATTTCGACAAGTTTTCTAAAAGATATTTTATCGAACTTCTTCTTTTATAGGACATAATGGACGTCTGGTTTCATATCTACCCGGAAAGATTGAGACCGTTACCCTGCCTCTGGAATTTTGTCCCACCTTTCTTTGTTAATCGGACACTCTGTGACCCCACTGATGCTGGAGTCGGAATTCTCCATGGGATCAGTAGCCATTTCTTCAAGCAAGGTCGAATTGGGCTCCTGTACAAAGCCTTTGAAGACATCCAGTTGACCCCCTCGGCCAAACATCCTTTCCGCATTAGAGAATTTGTACAAAGTCTGAAACAGAGCCTCACAAGAACCCGAATTTGTCAAATCTACGAAGAAGTTCATGATTGTGCGAATGATTACTTTGAGGAAGCAATTACCAAGAAACTTGATAACTATTTTTAATCAGTTGAATCCAAGGGAGCTCTGCTCAATAGGAATAATAATATGGAATAGACTTTAACTGATAGTGATTACTCCAAATTAATTACTTGCTTGGGCTCGGCTCCTGCTTCTGACGGCTAAAAGATGCCCGAGTTGGGGACATGGACAGCTTCCGCTTGGATCCAAAATGTCTCTTTGGAATCCGGATACTCCGTGAAGGGCTAAAGTGAGTACGGTAGTCTTCATCGGTAATAATTGTCGGCTCTTGAGGCGTAGATTTGCTGGCCTCCTGCTTGCTGCTGCCCATATCCTTCGAAACAGATCCTCCTCCGCCAGCACCTTTCATTTTATCATCATCCGAATCATCCGAATCCTCAAGGAGAAACCTTGACAGACGCTTCATACGATCCGCATCAGCCAATGCCCTTGACATCATGGGAGATATTCCTCGAGGTCCTTGGAGTGGGCGGAATAAGAGTCCTGGCGCCTCGTCACCGGACTTCTCATCATCAAAGTCGGCAACCCCAATTTTTGTGGGGGTCCTCATTGGCTCTGAGTACAAGTCCGCAAGGGGCCGCTCATCTGAGTCTTTCCGAACTCGTTTTGTTGTTCCGAAAGGAGACAATGAGGAACAACTGGAAAAGTTCATGCCATCGTCAGCGTCGATGGTTTCAGCCCTTGATGAGCCGTCCTGCGTATGGATCTCTGGTGATGCCGGCACCACCTCGACAAAGTCATCATCAGAATCTGAGAGTCTTTCCTGATTTGGGTCCTTTGAAGGGCATAGGAGGAAGTCATTATCAGAATCTGAAAGTATTTCATGACGTGCGTATTTTGAAGGGGCTGAGGCTGAACCGCCTTGCTGGCTGGCTGGCTGTGAGTCCGTCATGTCTACATCTTGGACGGAAACAAATTCAGTAAAGAATTGACTCAGAGTATAACTCGGTGGTTTGTCATCATCCTCCTTTCCAGCACAGAAGACGCTGTAATACTGCTTCAAAAGTTTCCAAACATCACCTACAAGACAAACAGAAACAGAAGAATTCAAGCCCAGTTGCTCCGAGGAGGGAGGGAGTGTGAAACTAAAAACTTATAGAGTGACCTACCAACGGTTTTGTTCTTCATCAACTCGTACATGGCGACCACGGTTTGTTGGAATTCGGCATCTCCAAATGCAAAAATGGCAATATCCCGCCCAGCCTCGGTGGCTGCCATGAGTTGGAGAACAACTTTGAGTTCTGGATTTCCATTGAAAGCACCGCATCCCCATTTTCCAGAAGCAACGGCGATAGGAACGTTCCGGGGATTAAAGGGGAGTGAGAATCCAGTATAAGCCTGCAACAGAGGGGAGAGTATTACTTCCCAACAAACTTTCTATAGTTTAGTATTTGGTTAGTTATTAAAAATCCCAGCTAACCTTGTTCAATTCTCTCTCCATGAGCCGCGGATTGAATTGAGTCAAATTTTTTCGGATGAAAATTGCATCAATGGCAACAATTTGAGACAGCAGACGACCCTTGCAGTCAAAGTGAGTCGGATCTCGAAAGTCCCCGGCATAAGTAAAGGTGGATGAGTAGCCAAAGTAATCGGAGAACCGTTCGCAACCAGTAACGAGCAGCGCTTCTCCGGCATAAAGTTTCTCAGTAAACAGTCGAGAGATCAGTAGTTCAGGGTAAATGACAAAAAGGATTTCTTCCTGCACAGCTCCTCTTCCAAGGACACCACCACCAAGGAACCTAATGAAGAAGCCCAGTTACTCATAAAACTACGTACAGATTGCAGTGGTTAACGCAATGAAGTGAGTCGAGTTGTAGCGTACCGGTTTGCAAAATCCACTTGAAGCATCCCAGCACCCTGAGACTCGATTGTTCCGTTGCATAGGGCAACAAATTGCTTCAATTTCTTTGTGGAGGCATTCCAGTCTGGGCATTTCGCTGCAATATTGGATTTCCGTGTGAACGTTACGACGCCGCTGTGAACTGTAAATAAAATAGTAACGTCAGGGAATGGTAATACACGTGGCTCCATGAGAACTTGAGATAAGTCAACGCACCTTCGTCTTTCATGGCCATACGCTCAAAATAATGGATTATGCAGCGAAGCTTCTGTACCATTGTCGGCATACGGTCGTCAGTAGGATCACAACTGTAGAGTCTGAAAAATAAAATAACTCAAAATAGTTCAACCCAACCGCAGTGCGGGTCCCGCACCTTTAGAAAAGAAAGGCAACCTACCCGTCAAAGTTAACAGACGAAAAATTGTCATCGTTCTCCAGGCGTCACGGGAAAGTACAGAAGAAGGCATTGGCCATAAGTGACGCAATTTGCTTCTGCGTCAAAGAAATGCTGTAAGTCTTGTACCGT
>Ga0194135_10001778_pt1 | contig 12956 bp, 10 predicted proteins | sample LitLau_LLRF_2013_FD_134024 | JGI IMG/M metagenome (GOLD analysis project Ga0194135, IMG submission 134024) | Freshwater sediment microbial communities in response to fracking from North America - Little Laurel Run_MetaG_LLRF_2013 (version 2) | ecosystem: Environmental > Aquatic > Freshwater >... | reverse complement strand
GAATTTGAATTTACATTTCACAATCCATCCCATCTAAGACTGAATAATAATGAAATAGACTTACGCCCATAGTTGAAACAACCGTTAAAATCAATACTTTGCCGTTACGTAACTATAGCTAACTAAAAACTATGAGTACACTAATAACACCTACTAAAATCGATAATTATCAACAGTTTACGTTAAAGTAATTGAGTTTCTATTGTTGATCAAATATAATGAAATGATTCCTTGTTCGATTCGGAAAAATAACCCTTCGGTTTGAATAAGGGTGTTCAAGACGACATACAATACGTATAGCCAAGCCATTAATGTTATGATATGTATCCGAGCTAAGCCCACAATAACTGCAGAAATGATTAATAAATATTGTAAAATATTTAAGTGAAAGCAATTTAAAAATATAAATGTGTAGATACCAATAATTGAACAATGTGCGAAGGCTAATCCTATCTGAGATTTCTGGGCTGGTGGGCCATGGTCTACTGGAATCTGGACATCTTCAGTGGCGATGGCGGTGGTTGGCTGCGATGCGACCCGACCTCCTCGGCTGTTGGGCGAAGACGGTGAGTGGAGGGTTCGCAGATAAGGAGGAAACGTCAGGAAGAGGAAGGAGTTCTAGTAGACCACGGCCCATCAGCCCGGAAATTTCAGATAGGATACCAAGAATGAATCATGAAACTTCGGACATTTTTATAGATATAAAAACAGTTTTGATACTACTTGGTATTAAGATCGTTTTCTTAATCAAATTACTACCAAACAATTTTTATCCTCACGAAAGCTGCACATATTTTGTAAGGACCACACCATAAGAACTAGTGACTGAAGACTACATTAATGGCCTGTATTGCCTGCTACCATTTTCCTCCTTATATCGTACACATATCAGGCGGTCGATTAATAGGAATGAGTATCGGGTATATAATCAAATGGTAGCGTGAAATGCAGGCCATTGTAAAAATGTAGTCATCAGCTGCATATCGTGAAAGAATGAATGGCTTATAAACGATACGTATGTAGGTACATAGTGATAAATTTGTAAAAGTATAAGGAAATAAAATGATAATCCAAGATCGATAAAAAACAATAAATTCCGGAAAATTAATTTATAGTAATTTACATGTCTAATAATTGGCCCTTGGTACTTACATTGGTGTATAGTGAATAGATTAAAAGGTGAAGGAGTTTAGATGAGACTAGTGGACAAATGGTATAGCTGCATGAGAACCTGGACGTGCACCGGCAGGCAGGAAAGACGATCATGGGTATTCGAATCCAGGGCCAGCCATGAAAGCGCGTTGTAACCCTCCAAAACATACCTACAAGTTAAATCAACAATGTCATTTAAGCCAAGTGCAAAAAAGGTTACATACCCATTTCGATCGCACATGACTACTTAATCTAGTGGAAGGCAGAGTCAAGGGTGAAGTAATGCCGGCAGTTCCGCCTTTGACGTTACGGTTTACAGTACTGTTACCACAGTTTTTTCAATACTACAAGTAGTTAAAAACGAAATTATCGTTTGTTTGTGTACCTGAGCACATCAGTAGTAACTTGAGAATCAAGGGAATGAGCGGTCACAGTGCTTTGTTGTTGAAGCAAATCCTCTGAAGACTGTTGAACGTTCGATTGCATATGTAAAGCGTGCTTGAGGAAGACTGGACACACATTCTCCAGATGTGGGCAAGTGGCCCAGAACCAAGCTGGCATGGGACCTGTGGGCGCGGTTGACACCAGGTATCCCAAAGCAAGTGGCTGCTGCAGCAATGTACCTACGTCTTCGCTGGGCTCTCCGGGACCACCGCCCTGAAAACAAAGCCAACAATATCAGTTCAACGTCCTACCGTAAAAAAACAAGAATCACTTCTACTGCTAGGACTCAAGGACCGGAATTATTTATTACATCTACTTCTACTAGAAATCGAAACATACCTATTACGACAAACGGTACACAACGTTTAACGATTTTAATCGGCGTTTTTATGGCCTAAATTTGTTAAACCTAGATTGGCACTTACCCGTGATGGTACTGAGCAGAGTGGATTTTGCTGGTCCATACTGCCCTCCAGGCCACAGTCGCCGGGGCTGCCCTGTTGACTCATGCTGTCATTCCGTCGAGGGCTAGCACTCGGACTTTGAACACCACCAGGCCACGTGCTGAAAATGTCATTGAACTCCTCTGGCATTCCGTCGATTCCTTCCGCCACATCTTCCGCGTCCAGCGCGCCGAAAATGTCATCATCACCGAGATCCGGCCCGTTGATTTGTGTGTGGAAAGCTGACTGAGACGACTACAAAAAATTCAAAGAGAGAAAAATTAGTTTCCGTAAAAATGTAAGGGCATGTTAAATTATTATTACAAAAGTTTGAGGTGACGCACCTGTGTTCGAGCTGAGGTGGGGAAGACGAGTATATGTGTGCAGGTAACATCCTGTGGAGTGGAGAGCTGGCAATGAACCGAAGTCTGACTGAAACGCTCGTCAGGGGTAAACTGGTCAGGCATCAACCTCAGGGCCGAATCCGGCTCCAAAGAGACGAGGCACGCACTCAGGATGCTCGGCACGTCCGTGGTGGGTAACAAACTGCACTGATTGCAGATTTCACGCAAATGTTTAGACGCTTTTAGGAGAGATTTTCGACTTAAAAGCCAACTCCAACCTGGAATGATAATGAGATATGCATCATCTTCAAGTACTCGTATTAACGGTTGATGCTATCATGAATGTGCTATCCGATACGAACTAAAAAACAATTTAAACGCTGATATGAATGATGCCTGCTTACCTTTAAGTTCGCCATGGCCGATTCGTCCAATGCGTCCAACCACCAATCTCCAGGGCTGAACGCTTTGAGAAATTACTCCCAACACAAAGTCCATCAGTTTCTGTAATCCGATTCGACGAGCCGATGCTTTCTTTCGCCGACTTCGGTTGGGAATCTCAATGTTGATGACGGTAGATTCAAAAATGGAGCCCGTTTCATCGGTGAGCACAGTCAGGAGAAAACGTTGATCAGCCGAGAGACAGTAGCTCACGTAAAGCACACCACATGGTGTCGGATTTGGTTTAGCAAAGCTTTCAGGCGACTCCACCTTTTCCCGATGATGAGCCAAAATATACGGTGGACTGTAAAGCTTATAAGGAGCTCGATTCTTTTCCTGTAATAAAAATTAAGAAGAGTCAGAAATATGGCTATGTCAATAGCACCTTGAATGAAAAAAATCCACTTTTTTGCATTACTTGTATTTTAGAGATCAAAAAAATAAACTCTCTGCAAACAAAACTGTTATAAAATAATGGCTAGTTTCCTCTCAAATGTAAAAGGTTTCCTCGAGTTTTAGCATGGGAAGGGTTCGTGTTAGCTGCGTTCTTCATCGACCCACGAGCCAAGTAAGTCTGAAAATCATGATTGGACTTAGTCAATTTTAGAAAAAACTAGCCTATTTTTTTTTGCCTCCAGCATACAATGAATGCAATTTTTTTAAATTTCATGTAAGGACCTAATACATACTAAAGACCGACCCTATTTGTCGATTTGAAGACTGTAACTTACATCTTTGCTCTTGAGGAATAGTTCAGCTCCAGCAGCAGTGCCGAAGCCAGTCAGACTCTTGACTCCCGCCGAATGAACAAGATGTCGGCGGCACTGTGCAAACACGGATAAGGCCAGAGATCGTATGTGGTCGTTATGCCGTTTGGCTTCCCGCCATCTACCCAGTTCCAAGATGCTTTCCATTGATACAATTTGCACCTAAACCAAAAATGGTATTTAGCACTGTCCCTCGAGGTAGAATATCAATAGGAAAATAGATCATTGTTTGGGATCACATTATATCGAAGTATGAATTATCTCTTTTTCGTCTGCTTATACATGGGCAGGATAACATTTAAATCGACGAATACCTTTTCCTCCGCTTATGTATGAGCGGGATAGGCTTTGTTATGATCCTAGTCAAGATTGTTTACTGATACGTCCACTTAGGCACGCTTATATTCTCACTCCATATTTTACTGACCGTTAGATTGGAGCGAATATTTTCAGGTACTGCGGCCTGCACAGCAGTAAAGCACCGCAAAAGGGCAACACAGGCGAGTCGCTGCATTTCGGGAGTGTCATCCCCCAAGGTGAACGGGTCGATCATGTAAATCACAATTGAAGGCGGATCACACTCGTCATCGTCATGTGAAATATCAGCTGTTGAATGAGATACGTTTAGCTGTGATAGGTCAGGGTCACCTTCAAAAAACAAAAAATAAGGTTAGAGATTTTTTGGAAATAAATAGAATTGACCAAGGTTCTTCTGTTGTGTTTGAAATTAATGAGTTTGGGAGCAAAGTGAGAGTTTCATTCTTACTTTCTTAGACTTAACGGTAATACCTACTTTTTAGGTATATTTTAATGTTTCGCTAACTGTCCTCTCCTGAAAGCTTAGTCTGACTAGAGATTTCACAACCTGGGATCTAATTTTTAAATTTTCCATGGGGTAGATGCAACTTTGGGAACTATTTTCTTACCGGGGTCAGGTTTAGGAGTCGAAGGTGCCTTGTCAGAAGAAGAATCCGTCGAGCCAACAGACGGAGGTGGCATAGGAGATGGAGCAGGTCGCTCTGTTTTGTTAAGTCCTTCAGGCAAATCCAGAAGATTCCTGTCTAGCGTTACCTGAAAGGTTTTCATAGACATTTTAAAACATATCCCTCATTTGGGCTGTACGAATAACACGGCATATTTTGAGTCAAATATAATCGGCTTAAATAATACGATCGAATATGGGCAATAAATATTCGCAGAAATCATATACCATAAGGCGTAGAAAAGCAGAGTAGAGATTACGCGTAGAAAAATCGCATTTAATACATTGCGTCCGTGCCAAATTTTCGTCCTAACAGTCAAATGACATTTGAAAATGTGATCGAATAAAAATGGTACCGATTACCATTACTATGATTTTAAGCGTTATTTATAGGTAAACTTCCTACCTGTGATAGGTAAGGTCCAAGGTGATGTTTGCACGCTTGCGCGTACAATTTTAGAAGAGAGCAAGTCGGCGAGTCACTGAGTTGAGCAAACCACTCATCTAAGGGTTCTTTTGATAATTTGGTAGCTGCCGCTTTTCCCACCCTAAGAATTCCGTCCCGCAGTACTTTGGTAATTGGAGCGTGCCTTCCAAGGCGGCAAACCTGAAATCAATTATGAATTCCCCTGTTATATTATTTCTTGATAGCATAGTTCATTGTGGAACGTGGGATGGACGCAGAAAGTTAAGAGGGGTGTCATTACATTTATTTATTGGAAAGTGGCGATTTTTGTAATTTTGGGACCTTTGCCATGTCTAGACTATAGACTAGAGAAACTAGCCCTATTTCTATGTTGTGCTATTAATAGCACAGCATTTTTTTGGATGGTTCTATTACTTACTTCATACGTTGAGCTAAGTTCCTTGAAGAAAGTCCGAACACTAGAGAGCACAAAATCATTTTCAGGTGCGACAACGATGTATGCAACATCCCGCACATACGAATAAGGTTCGAGAAGAAGTTTATCCCAGTAGTGAATGGCATAGGGCGACAAAGCGACCCAGTCCTTCTCGTAGCCGACCAGCAATGACGGGATCGGTTGGGGTTCGCAGCGGTCGTCCGTCCCACGCCCAGCCAGGCGGTGGAATTGACGCCACGTCAGGGGCCCGCTAACAGTGTACGGCGCCTCCCATAACCGGGTTGTGCACTTCTTTTGCACGGCCTCCTGTAGGATGGGCTGCAGGGACTTCATTACGCGGATGATATCTTGAGTGCATTGAGGACCCCTCGCACGGAGGAAGATCCATCGGTGCACTGACGCCGTCTAAAATAAAATAACAATTAGAGATTATTCATTTAGCCCCACTTCATCGAGGTAGAGGAGAAAGAAACGTGCATTGTTTGGATTCACAAAACTTATTCCTCCTGCTTAAAAACGGGAGGATATGCTTTGCCATAATCAGCTATACAGACACGTCAATATAGACACGCTTGTGTTGTGTCGATCATATCATTTTCCAATAATTAGAGTCGCTATATACGTCAAATACAATAATCTGGTTGTCATAAGAACGACCGGAGATACACATAAACAATCTGTATCTCTCACACCCATATATTTGCGGAAGGAACGTGTCGAACACACCTTAAGGAGTTCGAAAATAAATTATCTTTTCGTAAACTTAGCTATAAGAGTGTGACAAAGACAGAATAGAAGTACAGCCAGACTATAACAAAAAATTAAGCCTTACCTTTTGTCGGGAGTGTTGATCTTCTTGTTTACAGACAGCTTCCATAGCAAGCCGTCCTTGTTCAAGAGCTACCGTGGTGACTTCATTGCAATCCGTGAGTTCAAGAAGATTGACAGAGAGAGGTGCAGGTGGCACATGAGGCCGTGGCCGCGCAGCTCGATGGATTGAATTGCTCGTGCTCTGAACAACCACCAACTGCTCACGTAGTAATTCTAACACATTCTGGAAAAAAGGAAACTAATTAGACAAAGTCCAACAAAACTTAATATTGTGCTCACAAGGTTAGAGAATGCTGCTTGTATGTATCTCAGTTTAAATTTTATTCTTTATATAACCGCACAAAAACAATAAGATGATTCTGTATCCTTAATTAAATGTAAAGGAACAAGCATAGGGAAATGTCCCACCAGCAAAATTCGTATACGTGCCATGAAAAACTTCATTATGTCGTGCCAATAGACTGATTATTACAATTTTCAAGAATAGCAGCGCTTTACCTCATTTAAATACTGTCGTCAGTGAATAAATACATTTTCCTCAGATTTAGCTTGCAAGTAGCGCACGATAGAACTAAAAGGAAAATGTAAAAAGTAACTTACTTGAGGAACAACATCTTGGCGTTTATCACTGCTATCATCAGCTAGCCCAGTAATTTCAAGTTCGTCCTCGTAAAATAGGCCGGACCTGTGAGACAACCGTCGGTTAACAACAGCACTGAACCCGCAATTACATCGGAGTCCATCTTCCTCGTGGTGGAGATGCTGCGGATGCATGGAAGGTGTATCCGTGTCCCCCAGCATACCGCCATACGGAGGCGGTGGCAACGAGTAAGGTTCTGCGGGAGATGTCTGAGGAAAAAAAAAGATTTTATTGAAAACAACTGAAGAAAATAAAGTTCCTAAACATATCCTAGTCGACTGTATGGTATCGGGCCTGCGTTTGGCTTTCCTCTTATATACCGAAAGCACAGGCAACCTTATACCACCTTGTTTTTAATGAAGTAAGCTTTATCTAGATAACCAGATAACTTATCCATTGACCAGCTCGAAGTAGGTTGTCTTATGTAAGGATCCTCTACTACAATACAAAACAAATAACCATTACACTCACCTGGAGGTAGTAGCCGGCGTCAGCGCCGCGAATATTCCCAACACATTTGACGTTGGCGTTACACACACACAAACTACAACTATCAAAATTATGATCACGGAAAATATTAAGAGCGGTATCGGCGAGGAGCATATTGACGACAAGCGCGTTGGCTTCGGGTGCGCGCGCGGTCACCGGCGTCGCGACCGGCTCGATGGAAGTCAGGTTGCGGTTGAGGTAGGAGCTCGACGTGGAAGCGGGCGAGGGTAGATCTGGACACGGAGCCTGCGGACTGGGCGGGCTCGGCGGCACCGGACCTTGCCGCCGCACGGCCGCTGTCTTTTCCACAGGAGGTAGCGCCCACGACGGTTTGTAAAGGCAGTTGGGGGGAAGCGTGAGCGGCGGCAGACTCGCGCTTGGTAAATTCGTGAGCGGCGCGTACTTGGAAGAGCCCACCATTTTGTACGTGACTGGTGGCCGGAACACGTACGACCAATCCTGCTATAATGAAACACAAAAGCATTAAAAACTTTAATTACCTATAGTACTTTTACCAGTATTACCCACGCTGTTGTCATTAAACCAGACGCCAGTAAAGGCCAAAAATCATTAAATTTTTGTGTTTACAGCACTATTGTGATGTGACCCTTGGTTGTCTTTACAAAAATTTTACAATTTAATAAAACAGCTGTTACTTTGTTTAATTAATTCGTGGAATTTTAGTGGTTATTTTCTCCTTCATTTTGATACACACCTCAATCTGTTCCTCGGGTGGACTGCCCATAGAGGGGTAGATCTCCTGTTTGAACCGGGGAAGGACGGGCCAGTCTGGGGCCTCGCTTGTTTGTCCGTCGCTGAGATGACCCGACGGCGACGCAATAGGGTTGTTCTCCATGGAAGGAGGGGTCGGGAACATTTTACTCAATTCAACGCTACTAACATGCGCAGCACCACCAGACCCGCGTGGCGGTTTTACCATCAAAGGCGTTCCAGTGCTGTCTGCAAAGCAAATAAAGGATTCACATAAATAGATACAAATGAAAAGATTTAATAATAATAATAACGCGATTTTGTTCTACTTTTGGGATATAATAGTCACATTTATCAGTAATATATTGCACTGAAGAGAATTATAATCCACGCAGGGAATGGCCCTTTTCGAGGGGAATAAGTACTTTTTACCCTCAATCTACGACGGCAAAGGCACCCAACTAGTCAGAAGCTAATCAGCTTGGAGAATGCACTTTTAGTTAAAGGTGTCCAATCCGTCGCAAAAATATGTACAAAGAAATATTATTTTCCCCACTGCCGGGACAAGCGGGAAAGAACGAATTTTTCTGCCAAGGCCAGGTCAAGGCCGGCGGTGAGGGAATAATTCGGTTCTTTACGTACTTATTTCTCCTCTAATATGGGCCATTAATTTATTCGGGGGAGTGTTCCAGAGAACCCTTACATTCATTCTTGGTCGATGCCCAGTGTTGCCAGATGGGCCGCGTCCGTTTAGGAATCTAACAGTCAGCCGACATAGGTATTGTGAACACAAAATGAAGACTATCTACATCTTTCACGCTACAATTTATTGGAGCACCTCGTGAGGTCAAACCCTTACAAAACATTCATTACACTTACCGGGATTGTTGGAATTGGGAGGGGTAGCCACAGCAAGAGCCTCATCACTAGACGTGTCGTCAGAGTTGTCGAAAATCTGGTCCAGGTCACTCAAGGAAGGAGTCAAGCCAACAGTGGTAAACAAGTTACCAGGCGCTCCCTTTGATCCCATGTCCATTTTACGGTCTTCATCAGTCTAAAAGAAAACGGACCATTATCGTTTCTGTGTCACAAGAGGTTCTCTGCTAAACTAGCCCCTATGTCCTTGACCTATTGATGTAAAAAATACGAAAGGCCCTGTAACTGAATGGGGTATGTTTAGGAAGGAAGATTATCTTCGATGCCCTGTTCGTTGATAGGAAGCGACCAATAATAATTAGTGGTATCAATTTTTAACATTTTATAAATTTACAATTATTCCATCTAGGCTAAATGTAAACTGACACCATGCTCACAACACTTTGGTCACCGTTTCATATTGTGTTAATTCCAAATGCAACTAACCATATTTGGGTTCATGTCATCGTCAAATTCATAGGGGTCGTTGCGCTTGATGTTGCCGGCCATAGCCGTGGAAGGGTCAAGTGGATTCTCAGAGTGACAGAAGGCAGTTCGCACGGGGTTGGGGGGCGGAGTCGGCGCCCTGTTGGGCTGATGACTTGCATACAGATCTTCCATTGTCCTGCCCCTGTCTCGAACGTCCAACTTCATCTTTTTCACTGGGTGATCCAACCTAGAAATACAGAAACATAGCAAAAAGATGCACAAGAATATTAGTCCACAGACTCAATTCAGATCGACATCCAAGTGGATACTTGCACATAATTTACTCAGTTCCAAACCACAACTACTGTGTTACTGCCAAGATTACAGCGAGTCTCGCCTTTTCAGACTGCATTCCGTATAAACAGAAACGTTTTTAATGTCGCAAGATCATAAGTTGACTGGTATGAACTAAACCAGACAATTCTGATACCTTGCTCAAACGTGAAAACATAACCTCTATCGTACGCATAACAGATATTTTTAAAGTCTGGTGAAAAAGAATTGGAACAGCTTGTCTAGCCGCAATATTCAATCTGCATTCGATATCCAACTAACTATCCAGCATTATGATAAAATAAGACAGTAAAAGATACTCACCAAGCATCCAAAGTGGAATAGTCATAAAGTAATTCGGAAGGAACGTGTTCCTCGTCGTTGAGGGTTCCTTCGTACTCTTTGGTAAAGAGCACAGGCCGCCGCAGAAAGGAGGGCGCGACGGCGGGCGTGGAGGGCGGCTGCGAGGTAGGCGGCCCGCCCGGCGTCCCTGCCGACGCCGATGGGGCCGGAGTGGAAGCCGCCGCCTGATCCGCTACCGGCTTACTTTCCGCCGGATATGGGCTGAACGTTGGATTCGCGGACGACACCTACGAAATTAAACAATCAATTATGTAGTTACATTTACATAGGTGAATTTAGGCGAAAACAGTTTCACAATAATTCGTTATTTTAATCTAATCTAACCAAGAAAAGAGAAATTGACATACCAGGTAGTTTAACTTTAATAACAAAGAACAACTCTGTTCTGCAGCTAGTTGGAAGACCTTTCTGGACCCTAATAAACCCCGTTGCCTTTTATTCTACTTTATACCCGGACCTTGGATGACAATAGCTATGAGTTTGTAAATCGCATATTCAGTGCACAAGCCAAAAAAAGAATCTTATTCGTTACTGGGGCGTTTTTTACGATGAACCAATTTCACTCGTGAACTGAGCTATTTTTTTGAGATACCTTCATTTACTTGTTCTTTTAATAATTCGTAGGCAATACCATCCAATATTCGAATTAAGTACAGTCAGTCATCACTATTATTTCAAGGACCAACGCAGGATTGACTTCATGATCTGGACCCAGTGCAAAAAACAGATATTATTATTATTAAACTCATGTGTAATATTCAAAAAACGTTCTTAATTGACATTTACAATATAGATCCCCCCAATACCCTAGAGGTTTGGATTGGGTTTTGAGTAGCTTTTTGTATTGGAGCGAAAACTTTGCCAGTGAACTCAGTTCCGAAGCCAAAGGTGATTCAATTCTGCGTTCCTCGAAAGAATAGCACTATATTGTCAAGCAATAAAAACTTACGGATTTGGGGTTGAGTAAAGAGGTGTCGGGAGTAGCGGGCTGCGTGGTGGGCGGATGGGGCGAGAGAGTCGGCATGGTCTGATCCGCAGGAGGCAGGCTGGTGGGCTGGGAGTGAGGATTCGGTAGGGGACTAGGAGCGGCCGAGCCGGGGGAGCCCACCGAAGGCACGCCACCGCCCTGAGTGCCGCCACTCGCCGGGTTAGGAGTCAGAGCCTGGCTCCGAGGGTACGACGGCACACTTGATTGCGTTGACGTACCACATCTAAAAACACCAAATCATAATTAGTTACTAATCTGAATAGTATAGGGGAACCTATAGTCAAGGCGCTTTTTACGCCATATTAAGTCAAATACCAAACTAAGTCTCAATAGTCTCAAAAATAGTTATACAACTTTTTATAAACTACATATTATTCATACATTTTGTTTGTATTTCATTCATTACACACCAAGTATTGTGCTTGTGCCGGGGACAGGTGTTGCAATGGGGACCCGGCGCCTGTAAAGGTGACCTGCTCTGCGTTACTTAGACATGATCAAGGTGACCTTTACTGGGGCCGGGTCCCCAAGTCCCCATCATAATCCCCTGTACCCTACTCCGACAAGCACGATAATTTACTCTTAGTCGGAAAAATAATACAGTTAATGCTTACTTCCTTTTAGTTATAACGTAACAAAATATTTTCAAAGCCACATGCACCTTACCTTCGTGGCAATGGTGCAAAAACAAAATGCACATACGTGCATCAAAAATTTTTTGTTGGAAGCCACATAAAAAATACACATGACAACAAAAAGTCTAAAATACAACAGTTAATAATAATGTAACAAAAGCACAAAGAGCATAGCACACAGCCCAAGTGAGCAAGTAAACGGAAATTAGTTTTTTTTTTAATTGCAATAATTATTTCATAATAATAATTTTGATTCTACAGGGAACAAAAACCTCTCTTACATGGAAAAAATGATCTTCTACCTGTAATTATAGTAGACCAGCCACTAAACAACTGAACTCGTTCTCTAACACATGTAGAAATTGAAAAATTTTAAGTCTTTTGTCTGACTGCTTTGTTGTTAAGAGCTCCATGAGACCAACAAAAGATCATCTTCTTTTGTAATCACAGATATGAATTTGTTTTAGCCTTTGCATATGAACAGTGGTGTAGGCATTAAATTTTATACAGAAATGAAAATATTAATAGTCATACATTAAGCCTTTTAAAAATGAGCATGGAAGGCTGTTGGCACACATGAACAAAAAAGCAAAATACGACTGCTTGAAGAAAACTCTTGTATTGAGGGAGTTTCCATCATTTTCATGGACAAGCGTTTATTAAGACAAACATAATATATACATTTCACATGTGGATTAAAAGCGCAAGCTTATTATATTCAATGGTTGGAACGCAAGTTAATAGAGTAGACTTCGTAGACATAGAAAAAACCAAACATTGCACCTAATTTATATTTTGTCCCAAAAAAAATAATTTTGAACTTAAGAAGTTTACGACATTTACACATTTAGAAACAGTAAATATTTTAAATAAATAAATACGTCTTTATTGTAGATTATTTTAGATGTTCTTATATTGTATTGAATAAAATAATAACTAAATTTAAAATATCTTTCAACAAAATATATCATTTCTCTTTTTTTCTGCTAAAATATATTTCATTTTTGTTTATTCATCTTTTCAGCGTATTTTGTGGAACTTTAACTGAATTTCTTAACAATGCTACGAAGTCTACCGTCCGTAAATAAAGGATAAGCGCACATTGATCCCGAATGATGCCCAATGAGGTGATAAAAAGCTGGTAGGGTGGTTCAAAAAGTTACGAACCTCCTGTGAGGGGTGGCCG
>Ga0194135_10001777_pt1 | contig 12958 bp, 12 predicted proteins | sample LitLau_LLRF_2013_FD_134024 | JGI IMG/M metagenome (GOLD analysis project Ga0194135, IMG submission 134024) | Freshwater sediment microbial communities in response to fracking from North America - Little Laurel Run_MetaG_LLRF_2013 (version 2) | ecosystem: Environmental > Aquatic > Freshwater >... | reverse complement strand
GTGGTGCATGTCCTCCGCCTCCCTCAGTTCTGTTCCAGTTGAATTCCCTCCCTGCCGCTTGGTTATTCTGCTGGATGGAATTCCAGGCTTCACCTTCTCCGTCCCCTCCGGAATTCATCCTCCTGGAATCATTTATCTTCCGCTTCTCCTTCTACCTTTCCGACGATTGCTCAAAATTCCTTGTTCTTAACTAAGATTGGATTCAGTCTTGTCAGTACGTGCGGGATTGGTCCCAATATTTATCAAATTCAGTTTCTCCAGAATATTCTCAAGAGTAATCACAGGATTTATTGAGGAGGATTCCGATTAGAAATCCCTCTCCTTTCTTCGTTCAATTCGGATTCGTTCTTAATATATAATTAAAAATTCATTTTCAAAGCGTACTTATCACCAAAATTTCAAGCAATCTTTAGTTACCGTTGTTGCTGCTAGCTGTAATCTCGAAAAACCACTGAGCGGGAGCCAGGCACAGCGTAGGCGCTGGAAAAGCGTTTTATTTTCTTTCGTCAAACTTCCTATTTGTAGAAACAGCAGGGACAGCAGCAGAAGAAGAACGACCTCTCACTTTCGTTCTCTCTCGACCACGCCTAGATTCCAAGCGGACTGTGGGGCTGATCTTAAAATGCAGAAACGGAAAAAGGAGCTATAAATAGGATTCTGCAAGGAAAAAAAGATTCTAAACGGTTCGGCATGGTCTGCTGGCCGGGATCTGAGAGGATGAAGATTTTTATAAGAGAAATCCAGGGAATGCAGAAAGGCTCTGCCACTCCACCGGATCCCATTCTGATTTTGTGGATTTCTTAAGCCATTTAAGAATAGTTTAGTTTCATTCCGACAGAACAAAGATCTGTTTCAGTTACTTTGAATCTCAGAATAATAATTCTGCAAACTTTGTAGGAGTTACATTTGCAACTTTTGTTTCCTTTCCTCGTTGGAAAGATTTTGGGTTTGGGGTCGTGGGTTGTGAGACGGTGATGGAGATGATGTTGGGATGAGGGGGTGAGAATGGGGATGACATAACTGGTACTTCCTTATTAGAATCCATTTAGAACCCGTCAATATAATGAGAGTGAGAACGGAGATGTAGGCCTCATACCCCAATTAGGAGACCCGGGACCATGGTGACACGCCACCACCAGTGCTGTCATTCCCAGTCACTTCCACATTCTGAACGCCAAGAACAAAGGACACAGGGCCGGCTGTCGGTGACGGTGTCACCCCTTTGTAACCTGTCTTAGGATGAAGCCTCACTGACCTCTGCCCTTGCCCTTACCCGCCTCGACTATTTTTATTCTCTACCAGTCTCTCACGAAAAATCGTACCTTTCTGTAGACTTTGGTTGATTTTTCCGTGCGCCTGGGATTAGGAGGCATGAGACTCTTAAAAGGAGAGGGGATGAGGATGAAGATGAAATGAAGGGGTTTATAAGGAAACATGAATCTCTGCTGGAGTCATTTCATCCATACCCCAGCAGCAATCATCCCTCTCTTCTTCATTTTCTTTTGTTCTTTCCTCTCCTCTGCTCTCTGCTCTCCTGCCAGGGATGGGGTTGCTTTTGGATGCTTAATAAAGAGTTCAAGTTCAAATGGCAATAAAAATAGTTCATTTTCGAACGTGATTCCTCTTCCAGAAGAACAAATTTGTAAATTTGAAGCCGCATGGGGCAGAAGCCAAAGGAGGACGGAGGGCGAGGGTTGAGGGACTAATAATAAACAATGGGGATGCTGATGATGATGATGTGGGGCTTACGACACGATTTACTGCACTTTCCCCCTGCCTCTGAACCCGATAATCCCCAGGATCAACTCAAAGTTTACAATCTGAGATGTGATGGAGATGAAAATGAAAAGACCATTGGTATTGGAACTTGAGCGGATCCTTCCTGAGTTGAGTGTTGACAGGCAGCATCTTTCAGTCCTCCTTTCTCATTTGGATCGAACAGATCGTATTTTTCAACAGTCATTGACAATCTTTTCCAAAGAGTTGATGGAGATACTCGAAATTTACAGGAAGTTGCAACCTACCAAAAACAAGATTTTTAAAATTAATTGTTTAATGCAACACGAAAAACTTCCAGTCCAACCTACGGAATAATTCGGCACAATTAGTAAAAAACGTAAAAAAGGTTCACCCGGTGTCCCTCTGACGGAATTCCGGTTGGCGGTGAATACGTCCATGAGCCAACTAGAAGACAGGGAAGGGATGGAGCTGTGTAGCTGTAATTGTAACTAATGTTGCGAATAGACTTTGATCAGGAAATCGCAATTAATTGTCCTAGTCTGTCGTATCCCTCCGCTCACTAAAGTGTGCCAGACTCAAGTTACGAGTTAATTGGGCACTTGTTTACAATACGGAATCATTAAATCCTCCTTTCCTTACTAATAACTCGATACACGAAACACGAGTGATGTCAATGGAAGTGAGCCCACCGCGGTTGCTGGACTTTGACAATTCTCCCAACCTACAACTGACAGCCATTTCATTCCACCTTCCCGGAATCCGCGTAGTTACATTTCGGATGACATCCAAGTGCCGCAAATTCATTCCTGTTTACTAAAATTCCTTAAACAGAACCGAGTTGGTGCGTCGGTACGTCGGTATAATTTGTGAATTTCCAGGCAAGTCCAGGAATCCCATTGCAGATTGTGCCTTCTAAGCGGTGAGTCCTCGGGGTCACTGGTGGTATGACTGTACTGCCTGGTGCTGCTGGGATCATCCCTGGAGCAGGGTGGCTTTAATTGGCCCGTTGGGGTCCCAGTATCGTAAAGCTTAATTGGGCTCAATTTACGCCCAGTTTCCTATTACTCGACAGGACGAGGAGCAGGTCCTCGACGCTAACAAATTCATCAACCGAGACACACATCTTTATATCCTCCAGTCAGCGTCAGTTTAGTCAGAATAGTGGGGTGAGTGGAGTCATGGACTTCTGGGAATAAAGGTTTCTTTCCAGCCACGGCGAATCCATTGACACTTGAGACTCTTGTCCGGCTACTTGAATGTGATACTCATACTGAGTCATCGCCTCATCAGTCTCATCTCGTCATGGACCACTGCAATCATAATGTCACTGGAGAAATCACGGAATTGGCCAGGTGAGGGAAAATCAAAAGATGGTCGGGGGTCTCTTGGACGGTTTGACGCGGGGTATTGTTCTCTGTGACAGATTCTCGGAAATGGCCGTAGTGACAACAGCGACGCTCACAATTCTAATCATGGTGATTGGCTTGTTGGGAAATGCACTGACTATTGTGTCTCTGATGCGGAGTCCGAGAGTGCGAAATATTGCCGCCGCTTTCATTATTAGGTAAAATTTCTAATTTAAATTAAATCAAGCTGTGCAGTTGGTCCTGGTTTTGTTCCAAGCTGAGTCGGTCTCCTATTTTGCATTTCAGTTTATGTGTTGCTGATTTCATGTTTTGTCTCCTGGTTCTCCCATTTTCGGCATCTCGGTTCATCAATCGTGGTTGGATCCATGGAGAATTCCTCTGTACGCTCTTCCCGTTGATGCGATATGGGAACTTGGGCGTCTCTCTCCTCTCCATCGCAATGATAACCATTAATAGGTAAACTCGTCATCTTACTTACTTGTGGTCCCAGGATCACTCCCCAAGTTGTCAACTTATCTTAGACGGAGGTCAAAGTTCATGCGAGGACGCGCTCGAGTACTCCGTCCGACTCGAGTTAAATCCGACTCGAGTCATCCACAAACTTAATGATTCAGAGATGAACGAAATATTTACTAAAAACTAGTGAAATATTTAAATATCAGTTAAAAAATAGTTATTTGTTCAAAAAGGTCAAAATATTTATTTATTTTACATGCAAGTAAATATTTACGAAAAACCCATAATATTTAAACATGTACCGATTTTTCAAAAGTCTTAGAATTCATCAAAATGGATATTTAAGAGCTCCGGAAGCATTTACACGATCAAATTCAGGAATTTAAAAAAAAAAAATTTCAGTATTGCTCCACTCTTGCGATACCAACTGGTGAACTCAATCCATGATTGGCTGTTGTATTTAAAAAGTGTTGACGGGAATTTTATCATGACATCAATGAAATCCCAATCAATTCCTTGATCTTCACTTAATTAGTTTCTCCTTCCCTATAGGTACATCATGATAACGCGGAACTCAATTTACACGAGAGTCTACCGGCCGCACTGGATCGCCCTCATGATTGCCTTTTGTTGGATCTTTAGTTTCTTGATGCAAGTACCCACGTTGGCAGGTGCCTGGGGTAAGCCAGCTCTCCCCATCCCGCCCCCCGCTCCCAACTAAAAGGAAAAGGTCAAGGATCATGTTCACTATTTCCCACCAGGTCAGTTTGGATATGATCAGAAACTGCAGACTTGTACAATAGTCAAAGATGAGAATGGGCGGACGTCGAAGAATGCCTTGTTTGTCATTGCCTTCATCATCCCTTGTCTCATCATCATCTTCTGCTATGCCAGGATATTCTGGACTGTTCACAAGTAAGACCAACAGACCTCCGAAATTTCCAATTTAGGAAAGTACATTTAGGAACGCTTGGTTAAGGCACGCAATTGCTAAACGCGATTGAAAAATTGTGTGATCTTAACTACCGTTTGCTATTGTTTGCGTTTTTATTATATTATTCTACTTCAAAGTATTGTAGGTGCTTGATGCTTTCAATGTTTCAATCTCATGATTTTTGCGCTTCCAGATCCGAAACTCGAATGAGGCAACATTCGGCTCGAAGCGATCCGAGGGAAGTAAAGACCAAACGGAATGAATGGAGGATCACGAAAATGGTTCTCGTCATTTTCATTTCATTCCTCATCTGCTACTTGCCAATTACCATTGTCAAAGTTGCCGACAATTGTGTGAATCATCCGCGTAAGTTCGTACACCTCCCGTTCTGCCTCACCTTTACCCTTATGATTTACGAAACGGCAATGATGGATTTAATTTGAATTTCCAGTAATGCACTTGGTCGGTTACATCCTCATCTACGCCTCCGCCTGCATCAATCCCATCATTTACGTGTTTATGAACAAGCAGTACCGCCTGGCCTTCAAGGCCGTCCTCTGCCCAGCTAGCCTTGCCGCCATGACCTCAAGGGTCACCTTCCAATCAAGTAAGTTTGGGTAACCAGAAATGCTCAAGTCAGGAAACTATTCCTTTACAGCTTTAATCTAGGGTTGGAGATAATCATGTTCTTTATTTGATTTCCAAATTTTTAGATAGATCCAAAGTTGCCGGAGATTTGAATAGTCAGACAATTGTGTCAAGAATGTCCGTGTCAAATTGTCAATTTGTCATTCGGGAACCTGAAGATCAACTCTGAACAAACAAACCTGGAACAGTTAAATTTATTTTCCTCTCAACTTTCATCATCAAATTGAAGATGATACTTTTGGAAAACTGTTGGGATGAATTGAACATAGGGTTAAATGCAGTTTTAATAAAAGAATCAAGAAACACTTAAATCGGCAACTACACCACCGTGACGGCCGAGGTACAGTTGGAAATTGGAATTAAAAAAAGCTCGTTTTGCATTGATATAAATGACGCCGTTTAACAACAATTGGCAATACCAACAGTGCGATTTCATTTTGAGAGAAGATGACAGTTGGCATCCTCTTCGGAGTTCCTTTTGTTGAAAACCGGCCAGAAATCAGAATTAGGCAAAGTGGTTGCAGGCCAATCTTCCCAAAAATCACTTTAGGCCAAGTTGAATTTGATGCAGACAGAACGCTGATAATCTGGAATTAAGCGATTATGATTGGGTTTAGAACCGAAAAAGCGTCCTTGGTCTTATTCTATTGCGTGTTAGCAAAAGGCGGGATACTCAATCTCAAATTTTTCTCGTGTTTGGATTGATTATTGCATTTTCCATTTTCTTCATTTTATTTGTGGTTGGTGGTGGCTTGCTTGTCTATTTTAGAATTTCAGCGATTTCAGCGTCTTTTGAGCTGTTATTCTCACCCAGTCCACCTTCCATTACTTGTCGTGGGCGTGGCTTAATTGGACTCAGCGAAAACGGAGTGGCGACGAAGGAAAAAGACGCACATGGCTTCATTGGACCGTGTCCTCGAACTCAACTTTAAAAGTGAAGGTGAAGAGGAACTACTGACTGATTTGTATGACTGGGCTCTTCCTACCCCGTTTCAAGGCAAGAGACACGTTGAGAAGATCGAAGGGACGGAGGCTTCTCCGCAGACCTGGAGAATGAAGGAACGGGTAATGCTCAAGCTTTAGTTTGATAAACAGTACAGTACTGGCGGTATCGGGAATCGTGAAGTCTTAACTTGAGGCTTTTCTTCACTTTCAGATGAAAACCGTAAGCGTAGCATTGGTCGTATGCCTCAACGTTGGAGTAGATCCACCGGGGATCATCAAGATGCAGCCCTGTGCTCGACTCGAATGTTGGATTGGTTAGAGAACCGCTGGGAAACTATTTAATGCACTTGGGTGGATGTGGAATGTTTTTAATTTCCAACTGCTTTTACAGATCCATTGTCACTGAGCCCACAGAAGGCATTAGAACAAATTGGAACCACACTTCAGAAACAATATGAAAGGTGGGAAAGCGGAATTCGAACTTCATAAATGTGTCCTATGCTAATAATACTTGGCTTGAATTTCCAGATGGCAGCCAAGAGCTCGTTACAAGACAAGTTTGGATCCAACGGTGGATGAAGTAAAGAAACTTTGTACATCTCTCCGTCGAAATGCCAAGGATGAGCGGGTTCTGTTTCATTACAATGGGCACGGTGTGCCTCAACCAACGACGAATGGGGAAGTCTGGGTATTCAATCGGGTCAGTTTTCAATTTACCATCACCTCTATGTCCCTTTCCAGCACAAGGTCTCACATTCATGACACAACAAACTTGACCTTGTCATTCTTATTTTCATTTCCTGTTAGAATTATACCCAGTACATTCCGCTCAGTATTTACGACTTGCAGACATGGATGGGCTCACCTTCAATTTACGTTTACGATTGCTCCAATGCCGGACTCGTTATCAAGTCATTCCATCAATTTGCCGAGCAACACGAAAAAGAGTACGAGGTAAGGCTATTTGGCTTCTCTTGATCAAATTGATTAAATCCTCTAGACCCGAATTGCTCAAATTGCAAATTTTTGCTTCTGGGAATGTCTAATCTACTTCGCAGATTGACGAGAAGGAGAGGCGAGGAAAGAATCCAAAGGTTGATTTTAATTGCATTCAATTAGCCTCAGTCAGTATCGTCCTCGCTCCCATTTTCATGAAAGTCACTGCACTGCTTAATTTTATTTTCGCATTATAGTAAATATTTTGAGTTTTGGAGCAATAATTAATCAGTTCGCCGTTTCAGTAATATTGGGAACCATAAAGTACTGATTTTTTTCTTCTTTTATTTATTTATTTTGAAACAGGAACTGTGTGCTAAATCAGCGGCCTTGAGTGGTTGTCCCCCTCCAAACTTTGGTGGTTGCATTCAACTTGGTGCTTGCGGTGAGAATCAAATTCTTCCCATGAATCCGGATCTTCCTGCCGACCTCTTCACGGCCTGTCTTACAACGCCTATTAAAATTGCTCTCAAGTGGTTCATTCTTCACGTATGTGCAGAATAAAAGTTTTACCAACGTCCATTACTCTGCATACTAAATCTTACATTATTACAATATTGTCAAATTGTTGGTCTTTAGAATAAGGACAAACTTATCCCCAAAATTGTTCCGGATATGATTGACAGGTGAGGCCCTTCACTCAATATCCACACAGTATTTTGAGCCCCGCTTTTCAAACTAACGATGAATGATGATTTGTGTCTTTCTAGAGTTCCTGGTCAGCTGAATGATCGACGAACAATGTTGGGTGAACTCAATTGGATTTTTACAGCAATCACGGATACAATCGCTTGGAATACGTTACCACGCTGTCTCTTTCAAAGGTGGAATCAACGTATCTAGAATTTGAAAAAAATGTTAATTCAAATTAATCAACCATGTTTTTGTCTGGCAGGTTATTCCGTCAAGATCTCCTGGTGGCCAGTTTATTCCGTAACTTCCTATTGGCCGAGAGGGTGATGCGGACCTATGCTTGTACGCCGACTTCGTCCCCAAAATTACCACTAACTTCACAGGTAAGACACGAAACGTCAATTTGCATTCTGCAAACGAGATTCAAAATTGAGCTGCCTCTTCTCGACTAGAGGCCCAGTTGCTAATTTGTTTTTTCTGAATGGTTTCCCCCAATAGCATCCAATGTGGGCTGCTTGGGATTTTGCCTTGGATCTCTGCCTTATTCAATTACCTGGAGTATTAGAGGAGCAAGCAGCAAACCAAGCAGCAGCAGCGGCTGCTGGAGCTGCCACAAATGGGAACAACAACATTCCGGAAACTGCCGTCACCTCATCTTACATCCCATCACCATTTTTTGAAGAGCAGCTTACCGCCTTCCAAGTTTGGCTGGACCATGGGAGTGAGTCCCGGCGCCATAGGCAGAGTTGTGGGATTTTAATTTCAGATTTTGTTTGTTTCAGATTCAGATCGGCAACCCCCGGAACAACTCCCAATTGTGCTCCAGGTCCTTCTTAGTCAAGTTCATCGTGTTCGAGCCTTGGAATTGTTAGGAAGGTAAGTCGGATTCCTTTCCTTGAGCTTCCGGAGGAGGAGCGTGTGTGACTCCCAGTCTTAATCCTACGTCACTCCTCTCAGGTTTTTGGACTTGGGCTGGTGGGCTGTAAACCTTGCACTTTCCGTGGGTATTTTCCCATATGTTTTGAAACTCCTCCAGTCATCAGCTCGTGAGCTCCGACCTCTCCTGGTTTTCATCTGGGCCAAAATCCTTGCTGTGGATCACGTAAGTTTTACGAGGAAGACGAGGCTTGGGAAAGTTTTTTATTTGAACCTTTTTTTTGTTCCTTGCGCAGAGCTGTCAAAGTGATTTGGTCCGAGATGGGAGTCACAAATATTTCATTTCAATCGTGGGCGATACCACACTACCTTTCGAGCATCGAACAATGGCCGTCTTTGTCCTTACCAACATTGTCCGAACGTTTCGTCAAGGGCAACAAGCAGCACTCCAAGCAAATTCCATTTCCACTTGCCTCGAAGCACTAGGTATAATTTCACAGATACCAACTACACATAACCTGAACTATTTATTATACAGTTCACAAAATATATTCAATTTCCCATTAATTCCTATCTGGCATTTTATTTAGACGAAAATGACAAGGAGCTCCGACGTTGGGTTTGCATTTGCCTCGGATTGACTTGGGCCGATTTCTCTCCAGCTCGGTGGTGCGGCGTCCGTGACTCGGCCCATGACAAAATTTACAGTCTCCTCCACGAGCCGGATCCAGAGGTCAGGGCAGCAGCCGTCTATGCTCTGGGCACGTTTATCAATTCCACGACGGACAGAACCGAGCATGCGAATGCGATTGATCATCAAGTTGCCTTAACCCTGGTCAACAAGTTGTGCTCAGATGAGGCCTCTCCATTGGTCAGACAAGAAATTGTGGTGGCTCTGCATCACTTCATGCTCGTCTTTGAGAATAATTTTGTTGCCTTTGAGCAACACAACCTCATCAACCAAGGTGAGCTCAGCAGGCACTACCACCGGCATGGGAATTGCTAAGATTGCTTTGGTGCAGCTTTATAATCTCCGCATTTTTTATAATTATAAAGAATTGCAATCGTCACCTGCTGGGGGTGGAGGTGGGATGCGGCGCATCTCCAGTCAAACTCGAATGAAGTTACTGAACAGTGCAAATCCAGCTGCGACCGTGACGGGAGCCGAGACCCATGCCTCCAGTTTAGATTCAATGAGGAAAGTCTCTTCAAGTAGTTCACTCTCAACCCTGAGTAAGTCACTACTCCTTGATCCTTCCTACTTAACAATTACCCGCGCATTAATCAAGCTTTGCAACTAAAGTGATTGGGCGCGTCGGACCGTGCGTGCTGCACGTTGAGTACGTTTCTATACTTTAGCACTGTGAAACTGATTGACTTCATTGTGAATTGATTTCGCTCAATCTTTGCAGTGTTGGCGTTTAGTCCAGGATCTGGCGGAGCTGCGGGGAAGACCCATTTGTCCATGGGTGGGATTTATGGCAAAGTGTATGCGGCCATGACTCAGTTTGAGAAGGATCCTTACCCGGGCGTGTCTCTTCTTGCCAAGACGGTCATGGAGCATATTCGCGTTCGAGCGAGAGAGCTGTTGAGGTCAAATGGTCCAAGTGAGTTTGAGAATCAAAATTGTCCGCATTTAACCTCCCGGATGTGTTTGGCTTGGTTCTTATAATTTTTAGTTGTAACCTCGTTTAATTTCTGATTGATTTTGCTTTATTTTGTAGTGAAGTTGAGTATGATCAGTGGATCCCCGTCCCTTAATACTACTATCACAATGACCATGAATTGTAGTACCCCCACCCGGGGTCCCATGAATAATTCCGTTACTAGTGGAAATTCTATTGGAACGACAGGGAATGGGAGTGGAGGGTCGGATCCGAATGGGAGCGGAGATGGGACGAGAGGGGGAAAAGAAATCTGCCCAATCATTGGAACCAAATACATTGAGTGGTGCTGGGAACGATTCGCTCGTCCCACTGTCCCGGGTCACTCCGCTGGACTCGGATTTGGCTTTAGTTTCTCGAGATCCAAAACAAGTGTGACGGATACACAGGATCCTCTACATCATACTCGAGATTGGAGGTGAGTGGATTAAGAAGCCGTTAACAATTTTTCTTTTAATTTGAGCTTATAGATAAAAAATTTGGCTTCAGTTTTTTCATGTTCTTTCTTCATTTTTTTAATTCCTGTTCTGTGATTTTGATTTTAGATACATGCGGAACACGGTGATACGGAAGGAATGTTTCCGGCGTCCCAAGGCCTTTCCAGGAAAAATTGATGAGCAAGTTTTTAGTTCGAGAGCACTTCAGCATTCACATGGGAATACGCCCACTGCCGCAAATCCTTCCCCGTCATTTAGTTTTAGCCTTTCCTCAGCCACGCCCTCAATTGTGCGTCTTCATGATTACGAGAAATTATTACTAACTTCGGATGGTTCCATGTACTCCCTCTACGAATATGGTAAGAGTCTATTTTTTTTCTCCTAAAGCGAACAAAATATTGGAACTATATTTGGAACTGGTGCCTCCAGGTGAGTCTCAACGACTAATTGGAAAGTGGGAGAATAGCAACGACAGTCGGATCACGTCCCTGGAGTGGCTCAATGCCCACGATGAGAGTTTGATCCTCGTAGGATCCGATGACGGAAGTTTACGAGCCTGGAAGCCGGACTATGAAAAAGGCAAACCCAAGTAAGTCACAACTCACAAGCGAATGACTTTATTAGTTCAGTGGTTATGTAAAATTTATGTTATTCCTCCTCACCTTTTCCTTTCTTTTAGATTGATTTTAGCCTGGAATGCACTCTCGGAAATTGGTCAATTGACAAAATCTTCAAAATCCTTGGGACTGATTGCAAAGTGGGATCCAGAGCGGGAGAAGATTCTGGCAACGGGAGATTCCAAAGTGGTTCGAATTTGGGACATGAAGACGGAACTAAAAGTGGGTGACTGGCCAACCGGAGCTGAGTGTCTAGTCACTTCGGTCAACATTCATCGATGTGGTAAGGGCAGAGGAATTTGTAGTTTTTGCACTCTTTTGTTGGAAATACGAAATGGATTTAAGTTTAAATCCTTTTGTTGTAGAACCGAATCTAGTCGTTTTAGGATTGGAGGAAGGAGCAGTCCGAGTAATTGACATCCGTCTCCCTCCCTCCGAGTGTGGAGTTGTCACTTTCAGGGATTTTGGAGAATCATTAATTGCTGGAGCGACTCTACGTTCGGATCGAACTATTGTGGCCGGGAGTATGACTGGGCGCGTTCGTTTCTTTGACCTCCGCTCCAGAACAGGGACGAAAAACATTGACACGGGCACGGATATCACTGCCTTTGCCGTTCATTCACATATCCCCTACTTTGCAATGTAAGATTTTGACCCAATGACAGTCGTATATAATCTAATATAACCACTTGTGTTTAATTGAATTCTTGATGTTTTTTCTTAGCGGCTGCGGGAATCATTCAGTAAACGTGTACGGGTTCCACGGATCCCAAGCCTTCATAGCCAATGGGATACGAGAAGGACTTTTCATTTCAGGAAGACAAGGGACAGTGACCTCTCTGGACTTTCATCCTTACAAACCTCTCCTGGCCACTGCGGACTCATACTCAATTAATCTCTACAAATCCAAAGGATGGGCCCTTTAGTAAGTTAAGTTTATTCAGATGAGAGATGACTCGTGGCCTTTGCCATACCACTACCTACTTGTTTAGCCAAAATGTGATTGGAGGATTGGGGCTCCGAGGAACACGAGAGTTTTAATTTACAAAAGTTACTTGATTTACACTTTTAAATTAGTGATTTTAATTTCATATTTTTTAAGATTACTACTACATACAAAGTATAAATTAGGTAATATTTCCATTCTCAATATATTCTTGACACAGGGTTACATTGAGACTAAAAAGGAGTAAATATAGTTGGTTTTAGTAAAATCATTCAGGAAATAGACCAAGGAGGTATGGGAGCTTTTTAGTCCATTCCCTGACTAACTTTGCTATTAGTTACGGAGGGAAAGTGAGATTGTAAGATTTTAGGGTGATTCTGCTTCCGCTCACTTCCAGACAAGTTGCTGGTCAAACCACCTTGAATTTGTCTTCCATACAAACTTTAATCTTCTCATCCTAACTTTTGTTTTAAATTCCGGCTGCTCAGAGTGCCTCCAGCGTCAGCGGGAAGTGCACGGCACCAACCTGGATCTAAGGATATCTGAAACTGTTGAAGCGTTGAGGCCCTCAACCTGAGGGAATTGAGCGGAAGTGGAGTCCCTTGATTGAGCTCTGAATTAAATACCTCCAAACCAATAATACATTGTTAGTCACAATAGCCAGTAGTTGATTAGTAGGGGAAATCGTGTTCAAGATTT
>Ga0194135_10001776_pt1 | contig 12958 bp, 13 predicted proteins | sample LitLau_LLRF_2013_FD_134024 | JGI IMG/M metagenome (GOLD analysis project Ga0194135, IMG submission 134024) | Freshwater sediment microbial communities in response to fracking from North America - Little Laurel Run_MetaG_LLRF_2013 (version 2) | ecosystem: Environmental > Aquatic > Freshwater >... | reverse complement strand
TATGTTGTGATTTGATGATTCTTTTAATTTTCTGACTTCCACTCCCACACGCACCTCGACCTTTTTAGTCTATAATGGTATGCTCCATATGCATATGGAAATAGAATAAGTTCGCATTATAATAAGTTTGTTCATCTCGAAATGTGATGACGTTAATTTTATTGCACAAGCTTTATTAGTTTGTAATCTTTATGTGGATGAATATGCATCTTCATCTCAACATCAACATCTCAAGATAGAGAACAAAGTATTGAACTCTCGAGTTCATGACGAAATTAAAAGACGAAGCATCTGATTCAATGATTCTGATAGTTCTGATGAAGAGAATGAGTGCGAAAAGGTATAGGTTTCGTGTATAGGTTAGGTTGGTGATATTTGTGCTATTTGAGTAGATATTAGTGAAACAGTGTCGCCACTTGAAAAACTTGATCCATATGCAAAGGTCTTCGCTACTTATTTTGCAAATTCTGCAAGTAATCGAGTGAAACTCGTAAAAAGTTGAAATATGATAATTTAGAAATGACAAGGCTGGCCATTGACGCTGCATACATTGCTTATACATTGTAAGCAGGCAGGCACCACGAAGGTACAAACAAATGTTCAAGCAATCTTAAGTTGTCTAAGGTCTGAATGGTCTGAATCTGAATAGAAAAAAAGTTACTTCTGAGACGTGACTAGGGTTTGGTTTGCAATGTGCATGTATGGTACATTAATACAGTTCTGTAGATAAGTGTGCTGCGTTCTAAGTGAATCTAATTCTAGTTCTAAATGAACTCACGTAAACTTCTATCTTTGGTTTTGGCTGAGGAATTTTGCTTCAGGTAAGCCTGACTGCATTATGGCTGAAGCTGATCCGCCCTGAACGAGCGTGGAAAGATGAATGAACACGGAGTACACTTGTACAATAGCTCTGCTATGAATAAGATGAATGTCCAAAGAAAGACAAGCTGCATGATTACGCTTACCGTACAGATTGATACTGAATGTAGCTGGAAATCTATTCACCAAATGCATAAATGGCAAATGCACGATGAGACGACTAAGAAGCGCACTAAAAGCAACACATGGCAATTTGCAATGAAATGAATATGAGTTGCCTGTGGGTTGAGATGGTAAATCTCATGAATGTCCCCTACTTTTGACTTCTCCCTTCTTTCTAAGAATCTTTTAGGATTCAGTAAATCGGAGTCATTTCTTAGTCAGCCACATGCCGACTCACATTAAGAGCTTTTCGCTATCCAACACTACCCGGTGTGTTTTACAATCACGGGTCAAGTCCGAATCATGGCCAACTTTGGATCCAACTTTAAGACCTGTCAAGGTTGGATAGGCCTTTCGAAAATGTGGACCAGTGACACACTTGAACCTCAACGGTTCTCTTTGGTCCATATTCTTGTGTACTTACTTGTGATTTCCATTGGAATTCTGTCGGAGATCAATTTGACATGCGCCTCTCCTTTTGCTACAATAGACTTGGTTTCAAATGTAACCAGAAATACTTCAAATGAAATCGAGACAGAGATTTCCAGTGATTTATTTCAGATTTCATCCCAAGAGTTGAATTTTAGTACAACTTCTTTGGTTTCTCAAGGTGAGTTCACTTCTTATAACTCTACTATCTCTACAATGCAGAATGTGGAATTGTAAAATGGTATCAGGGGGAAATCGATACAATATATCTTGTTTTTATTCTTCTTATGTAGAACTTCGTTAACGCTTTGCTTGTGTCTATTTATAAATTCAACAAGTCTTACCTTTGCAACTTTTATTGCTTGTTATTAATTATCCTATTGCATTGCATTAACTTCTGGCAGACAGGTATATGCATGTGACCTTGGATTAGTTGTAAATAGGTACATTAATCTAGTGGAGGAGGCATGTAATTACTAGTAAAATTATTATTTGTGGACTTTGACTAGTTGACTTTGGAGTGAAATAATAGCTATCGGTACCAGGAAACTATACCATGGAATTACATACCCCCATTCACACTCTTGTTTAAACAGTAATCGTATGCTAAAGAATACACGTACTAAAACAGATAAAGATAAAACATCTTGAGTCAGGTTGGGTTAACCTAGAAAGCCTTGTCTTCATACATTGTGCTCCTAATCAAACCAGAACTAGTCACTGTAATATGATACATCTGATATCCTAAATTACAATGTTTTGAATACTTTGGAATGTGTTCCTGCAGGGCCTGTGATACTCGGAGGAAATGCTGATGTAACGCTGGAATACCAAAGCGAAATGGTTCTACATTGTAAAGTTGTTGGGAAAAGTGAGACAAACGTCACTTGGGAGTACAACGGTAAACCATTAGGCTTCAAGCATACTACTGTGGTATCAGAAGGAAGTGAAGGTGAAGAAGATGACCTGATGAATGATCATGCATCCCCGAAAAATGTCTCAGAAAGTTTACCAAAGCCAGGAGCACATGAGTTTCTGCCGAAACGCCCAGCAGAAGCTGCCGAAGACAATCAAATTCGAGTTAAAAAGAAGAATCTGGAAATAAATGAAGGCGATGTTAATTCTAAGAATTCAAGTTTAAATAAGATCATTGGACTCAAAACTACATGGGTGGATATTAGATTGCCAAAGTTAAACATGGCTTTATACGGAAGATTTACTTGCAGAGCTGTGAACGAGGAAGGGATGTCTATTAAGCAATTTGTAATTGTTCCAAATGGTGAGTTTTAAATAGAATAATAACATGCAATTTCTATATTAATAATTAATGTAGATCGAAGGAATGCATGCTAGCATTTCCAACTAATGAGCCTATTTTGTATTTTTAGCAAACTCATCAGTATTCATGAAACTAGTCCGTACCTGTGTTGCACTTTGTGTTCTTGCTGCCTTTGTTGGAATATTTCGTTTGTTACAGAAATACCGAATAAGAAGAAAGCTATTAAAGTATGAAAAGTTGCCAGATGAAGATCAGCAGATTATTCGTAGATTTCATAATGGGATCCAAACCTTAAGCGGATGTGGTGTGCCTGGGCTTCCTAAGTGTGTCACAGCAGTGTCTGCAATGACTAATGACTCTGGTGAAACCTCTCATACCTTTAATGATTCCTTGAAGTCATTGAAGATCAATGCTTGGGTGAATACGGCTGCTTATGATGATAAAATGGAGTTAACAAGAGATTTCTTTGAAATTGGTAAACTCTACATACCATGAACATTCACACAGATCAGTATTTCGGAAACCTCCCTTCCCTTCGCATATTTAAGGGTTAAAATTTTCTGAACAGACTTCAACGTGGAATATCAAAGCAGCTCATTCGGAAAAATTGTTGATGGAAAGATTCGATCTCTGAAGACACTGTCGTGGAAGAAAGTAGGCGTTAAGATAGAAAATCCAGGTGTGACCGACGAAGGAAAGCAGTTGGATGGGCTTCTCACGGAACTCAAGGTTCTGCTTAGTCTCAATGATCACCATCAGTTCATAGTCAACCTTCAGGGAGCTTACACTAAAAAGTTATACAAACGTACGCTACAACTTTTGAAATGCTTTTGAGTAGGAAATCATAGGAATAATGATTTTATGTTATCGTAGGTCAAGTATATCTTTTTCTCGATTCTTGTAAACTGGGTTCTATGAAAAGATACTTAGAAATCCACTACTCGTCATTTATGAAGCAACTTCTAAAAAGTTCTACGCCAGATCAAGGGTAAAAATGACAGCCCTACAATGTGTTCGCATGAAAAATGTTGTAGAGACATTGTGCTATTGTGCATTTATTAATCACGACAGGTGCACATCTGATGCTCTTAATGAGACTGATAAAAGCTATGAAACTGAAGGGCAAGAGCCAGGAACTGTTCCAGAGCTCTGCATACCTGTGAATGGTGAGACTGACTGTCCGATCTCGGTTTTGAGACTGATTATCTGGTCCACTCAGATAGCTTGTGGAATTAAATTTCTGCACAAGCATAAGGTGAGATTTTAAAAAACGCTTTCCTAATTGATAGAAAAAAATATTATTTCCAATTTCCGATTATATGATGCCTCGTACTTTCAGATACTACACGGAAATCTATGTACTGAAAATATATTCCTTACTCAAGATTTTGTAGCTAAATTAGGAAATATTGGGTATTCACCCCAGTGGCTTTCATTGAATGTGAGATTTCTAAAACTTTACACTCAGTTTGATGCATGATTACTTGTAAAAACAGCATGGTACATGATAAATCTGTCGCGAATAATAATCTATTTAGGATGAAGTAACAGCTCCCCCAGAATGCAAACGTAGTCCAGAATGCAGTGAATTTACTTTTAAGTCAGACATATGGATGTTCGGAGTGACTTTATGGGAAATGTTCTCCATGCGACAAGGGAAGATCCCGACATGTCAAGAAATATATGATTTTTATAATTACGGTAGACCCTTCAATGAAGCAACACTGCATTCCCCTCGAGATATGTAAGAGCTAGTCGTAATCCGCACACAGACAATTAATTATTGCCAATAGTATCCTTACTGTAGTTTATGAAACTCGTTAACATTTCGTTTTAGGAATGAACTGATATATCTTTGTTGGAATCCACAAGATGATATGAGACCTGACCCTGACTTTCTTGCCAAATCCTTAGAAGCAATGTTAGACGCGGAAGCAAATGGAAGAAGGAATCGAGAGAACTGACTGAAACCTAACATGAAATGTTCTATCATCTAAGCTATTATTTAACAAATACCATTCGGCTGGATATGAATCGAATTACAATTAAGATACATACCAATGTTTATGTAGGTTTCATACAATGAAACACAACCTAGTCTAGATTAAAACGACAGTAGTAGCATATTCCGAAGAATCCTTTGTGGTACTTCGTTTTATTTATTTTAACAAAGATGTTAATACAAAGAAACTTGGAATCTCCTTAGAAGAAAAAACCCAAGATTTTTCCTCCAAGATGTTTTCTTCTCGCTTCTTCGTGATCCATGATTCCTCCGGATGTAGTAAGGACAACATACCTGAGAAATTGAAAAACACAGTTCATTATTATCGCACAATGTCCGTAATTATGTCACATTGAACAAATAGTAAGCATTATTAGTAAAACCGATTTCTTACCCGAATTGTCGAGAGGGTAGCAAGTTGTTCGTCCACTTCTCAATATCTGGGATGCTGACATCAAAGCGAGGAGAGATAACTCCACACTTGTTAAGCCGACCTGTCAGGTTAACAACAATCTTTCCTGCTCTGTGGTCATCGACGATTTCAAACTCTCCGATGTATCCTGAAACGCAGGAATTTCACCCAACATATAGTAGACTTTTTCATGCTCATAACCTCCTAATTTTACAGCACATTATAATGAACAATTAAAATAAACTTCTTGTCAGTATCCTTTTGGCAAAAATCATCGTTAATCAATGATGCTAAAGTTCTCATCATAGGAAGTTAACCCCAAAGTAAATATCGCACCAGAGCGAGACACTTCTTAAATCAAAACTTTTAATAATTAACACTAACTTACCATGCTTCATCATGACGGTAAGGAATTTGACGATAACTTTAGAGCATGGTCTAATGAGAACTTGTCGCTTTCCACGCTTCTCAGCGTTGTTGATAGATTTAAGAGCATCTGCTAATGAGTTCATAAGAACCATCTTGGCGATCTAATCCTGCAATTAAAAAAAGTAAGATTAACAATAGTAAACACCTTCCACATTGCAAGATTTCAAAATCAAACTATTCAAAGGTAAAGAAACCCTGAACACAATCAACACATTACGGATCATCCTACCTAGGTGGCAATTTAAATTTTGATATTCAAGTACTACAATCAGTACAATCCTTGCATCTTTACTAAATAAATAACTCTCGTTGAAGGGTCTCTCCCCTTCTTACACGTGCAGGTCAATAAATACAATAATAGATAAGTGACTTACCCTAAGGAACCGTCCCTGGAGCAAGGAAGATAAGCAGTGAGTGTGTAATATTATCCCGGCGGCGAGAGAGATCTGATGATGATGGTGATGGTAGACGAGACTGTGGTGGTGGCGAAGAAGGCAAGGAGAAAGAACGGCATGGACTCGGCTTGAATTTGGTGTGTTGACTTGGACGAACGAATGGGAGGGAAGAGCGCGAAAGTCAAATTCCAGTTGACGGAACTCACTCACTCACGGCTCCCCATCATCATCATCACGGGAGAGAGAGCAATGAAGACAAAGTGGAGCATTGGCATTTCATTGTTGGCGTCGTTCTTATCTGATGATGTTCCTTTAAGTAATCTCTTGCAGTCCACACTAGTCCACAGGTTTTGAATATTTGGTAAGGACACCTGACGGGCAGAGGGAAAGAAGGAGGCGAGGCAGGGTCTATAAACAACAACACCGGTTTATAGATCCTGGAGGCGAGGCGTTGAAGAAAGCTTAATCTTCTTCTGTTTATATTCTGTATATAGTGGGGCTTCCGACTACGGCGGTTCCGACAGAGAGTGTAGTGCTAGTAATTTAACAGAGACGCAGCAGAGAGAGAGGGACAGAGGGATGAAACCATGATGAAAGGAGTATTAGTTCATTGTTGCTGGTAATTTAATCAAGAAGTAGTAAGTTAATTAGTCAATTACCTTATTAATTGATAACCACGTGGTGCTAGAATTTTCGTGTGGTCTGGTTATAGATTTTTTAGTTTAGGCTGCGTGGGACTCTGCTGGCCGAGGTCGTTCTTTGTCAAATGTGATGATGGGAATCTTAATATTATCGTCTTATATATAATAATATTATATAGGCTGGGAGATCATTTGATTGATTTGTAGTTGGTGAATCAATAACGGTCCAGATAGGATAGATTTTAATGTAACTATTATTTACTTAATTTTAGAAAGATCACCAGCGGGACCTGGGAGAGATGGAATCTACTTCGATAACAATGGAAGACCAGTTCTCAGTTAAACGAAGAAGGGAATCAAAAGACGATGAAGTGACTGTGTTAACAAATCCAGTGATAAAGCATATGAATGAAGACTTCCCGGAAGAGGAAGATGATTCGGAAGAAGAAGAAGAGGTGGAAGATACCGGTGCTAATAATAATAAATATGAAATTGTGGATGTAACTGATGGTGCTGGACGACGGTCTCTCGAAGATAAGGAGAAGGAAGCAAAAGAGACGGTTAAGGATGCTGATGGAATAAACAACGAGCCTTCCACTTTGAAAGAAGAAGTTGACGTGGAGTCTCCAAAACTGGAACTAAAAGACGATAACGCTCCTCGTCTCGCAGAGGAAGAGAAATGTGCAGTAATCGAAATACCTAAGATAGTTACGGAAAAGTCCCCGAAGCTGGAAGTAAAAGAAGTGGACGCCCCTCATCTTGAAAGAGAGAAGTTGAATACAGAGATTAATATACCAGAGAGCGTAAACGTGATACCTGGACTTTCAAAACTGAAAAAAGACCAAGTTCCTATTCCTGATTCAAAGGAAGAAAAACGCGTGAAGGCTACGGCCGCTACGGGAAGCAAGCATAATTTTCCAGAGGTTAAAAGCGGAAGGAACCTGTATGTCCCTGTGGCTATTAGGAAGCCTGCTGAGGTACATACTACAGTTGTTCAAGAGACCAGGAATAGAGAAGTAGGACGTGCCCAAGATAAAAACATGAAAGAAAACTCGTCCCTGAGTAACAACGAGCCTACACACCATCACGATCACAGTTTCCAACGTGGAGAGAAATCGCAAACCAAACCTAAATATGGCCGCCCGGTAACCTCTTATGGAGCTAAACCATTTTCTCCAACTCCGTTGTCTCCACCTCCTGGCAGCTTTATGGAGATGTTTTCCAAGAAGAAAAAGATCAAAGGTGCCGCTGAAAGGTTTACAGTACCAACAACTTTTGGTACAGATCTTAAATGGAAGGTATAGTAGTCTGTCGAATGGTTCTTTGATGCTATTACTGGTTTTTTTTGTTAACTTGTGTTTTGTGTTATTGTTATTGTTTAGAATCGTGAACTGGAAAGTTTGAAAGCACACATCAACAGTACGAAATCCTTGCTGAACGATTTAAATTTGGATCAATGGCACATGCATACCAAAAGGATGAACCCTGCTGGCGAAGTACCTGTCCTGTTAAGAAAAAGATTTGCTCCTGAATATTGTAGCCAGGCTTGGTGTAAATTTTTCGAGTGTCTCAGTAGTTATCCAATAATTCCCCAGTCATTAACTGATGCTGCTAAACAGCATGGAGATGCCCCTATTCCGTTCAATTCTGTTCATCTATGTGAGGCTCCTGGTGCATTTGTTTCAGCTACTAACCATTTTATTAAAACTCGATGTACCAAGATTGAGGTTAGTGTAAGTCTTCTAATGTTTCAGACTTAACAAACATACAAGTTTCATAATGTGTTGATATAAGCGTTAACAAATCTTGCAGTGGAAATGGCTTGCTACAACCCTAAATCCTTACTTCGAAGGAAATGACGTGGGAAAAATGATAAATGAAGATCAGTTAATGATGACTTCGCAAGAAAATTGGACTTTCCTGAAGGACACAACAGGGAACATCATGAGTGAAGACAATATTGAATTTTTGAAAGAAGAAGTTACGAGAAAGTTTTCTATTCATGGGCATGGACAAATTCCAGTGAGCTTAGTTACTGCAGATGGAAGTATTGACTGTCAATCATTTCCCTGTGAACAAGAGTCCATTGTAGCAAAGTTGCAGTTTTCAGAAATTGTTGCCGCACTGAGCATTCTCTCTCCAGGAGGAAATTTCGTATTGAAGATTTTTACTTTCTTTGAGAATCAGACCATTTCACATCTCTATATTCTGTGCTGTCTGTTTCAAGAAGTTCATTTGTTCAAGCCGGCTACCAGCAAAGAAGGCAATTCAGAAGTATACGTCATTTGCTTAGGGTATTATGGACCAATACTGTTTGAAGCCGAATTGAACAAATTAAAAAAGTTACTAGGTATAGTACCTTCATAACCAAGTTTTAGAATAAGCTACAATTACTAAAATGAGAGGGATTGTTTTGTGTTATAGTCAATTATGATGAACTTGTTGTAACGAAATCTATTGTCCAGCGCTGTTTAATGCAAAGTGGAAGATTCATTGATCGAATAGTTGACGCTTCTAAATTTTTTACTCTGAAGCAGGTGAGTTTAGATATTAAAAATTAAAATTGCATGCATAAATAAATATTAAATAAATTCATTACAAATATTAGGATAACGTTATTCGACGCAATCTTGATTACTTTAAACTGGATGTTGGATCAAGATATTTTACAAATAATATTATGAGAGAAGAGTTAGCTTATGAATGGATTACAAGATTCCAAGTTACGAAGCTACATCCCAGCTATAGGTTGTTTCGAAAAGACGAACTGGTACGTACTGGTTAATATTATACGTGAAATCTCGTAACAAATATAAATATGTTTCTGGCTTCATATCATAAATAAAATATTGTTATTTCAGATATCGAAATTGAAATCTGCATGCCATGTGGATTCACGAGTAGAATGTGGCACTTTTAATGATAAGCTGAAACGAAGTAAATCAACCGAAGCTGAGAAATTAGATTTTATCTACAAAGACTTAACAACATTGATGAATGTTCGTGATCTGACTGAATGGTTTGTGATACCTTTAAAGGTAAAAAGCTGCTTAAGCGTAAACCTGCTTCTTGCGTACCGTAGTTGTTTGATTTACAGAAAAATTATTGTATTTTACAGCTAAAATATGAAAATCTGGATTCACTTTTTGTTCCTAAGGAAGGAAAAAAGTTCGATAATATTCTCAGCTCACGATTTTGCTTTGGAAAGCCTCTGGCGTTACGAGAAGAACTACGTCAGCTTATAATTCCATTACCCGTTGAAATAGCCATTAAGCAGCAGATTAACTTTCATAGCGTCCACAAGATATTTAAGATTAAAGAAGAATTCTGCAGAGTATTACCAGATTTGGTGAGTTGATGTTTTTATTATAAAGGAAATTGCAATAAACTAATACAACTAGTCGATTTCCTTTTTTATAGTGTCCCGATGATGCACCATCATGGAGATTATTTCCTATTTGCTTTTCTGACGTCTCTTATCACACGATGTTGATGTCTGATTGTCAAAAGTTGCTACGTGGTTTAACCTTGCTCATAGAGAATCTAATGATGGTCAGGTCGGCAGACTCATTGTTTCTCTGCGAGTTTCCCTTACTAAGTCGACTCCATGTGGGCATGCTTTGTGCAGTCTCCGTCTTATTTCAATCCGTAAGTGCTTAATGAGAATTGTATTTGCTCTCATGGGCTATGTATTGGGTTATCGCTTCAATGTTTGGGGTTTCCAGACTCACATCTGTTATGGAGTCCAGGGGAAGCCAACTGGAATAATACTCCACCGATTTATTGATAATGTTAAAGAGGGAAGGTCGGAAGTATGGAAATTACTCCTGCAAGTGATGAGGAGTTGGTTCTCCCCCTGTAACTTCGGGATTACTGAATTAGTTCCTTTGAGTACTCTAATTAGTACGTCAGTAGCTATTATTATCAATTTAAAACCAGTGTTTAATTTCATCATATGAAATATGATTTCCGTTTCCCCAGATCTGGAAGACTTTCAAAACATCTTCAATTACAACATGTGGAATTTAGGAGTATCTTTGAATAATTGCATTTCATTAGCACAGCGGATTTATCAGACAAGGGGGAAACAGAAACCTACATCCGGAAAAAACTGAAGCTCAATATCAATCATGACGAGATTATAAAACAACCAAGAGACTGATAAAATGTGATGACTGTACCAATGTTCATACTGTCATAATCTCCGTTCTAGCCATGAGAGTATTCTATTCGTTAGTTTGTCCCCTTCATTAAATTACTAGTAGTGCTTATGATAAATTCATTGTTATTTGTTATTGGATCAAATATTATATTGGATTCTGTAATTGTTTCAATAAAGTAACAATTCATTCCCAGCTCCCACTGACTGAATCTCAAAATCTCAAAGCATAGACAAATCTGCAGCAGCGAGGTAACCTACTTTTTCCATTTGAGTTGACAAGTGCAAATGATTTAAGTTACATTTATTGATATTTTTACATAAAAACACTGGACATTTAGTAAATAGATTAACTATAAAAATTGATATTTCATATTTAAAATTGCCTTACTCGTCAATATTCGTCAATATTCCACCAGAACGCGTACTTGAGGTGGACGGTTTTACAAGTTAAACACAATCAGGTGAACCTATTGTTTTTTAAACTAATTGCAAGTTGTATTTCTGACAAGACGCTTATATAATACACCTTTATAGTAGTTTACAGTTGATGGAAGATCTATCACATATTAAGAATTGACCATTAAATGTGATCCATCATACTTACATACCGATTTGTGGGAAGAGGCATATATGGATCTTCCGTCAATCAGCCTTTTAATTGTTGAAGCTGTAAAATATTAAATATAGTAATGAGAAACTAATTTTTAATTGCTTGTGTCGATTATTTCTACAGATCCAACTGCTGTCATTCGGTGCTCAGGAAATTTTTGTGCGTTGGTTGCAAGTAAATACTGATAACATACAAAGCAGGTGAGATTTCTATGATTTACTGACACTGTTTATGTAACTGTAAAAGTAGACTATAATAGATAAATGCAGATCTGATAATCATTTAATGGTTAGTGCGAATATGATTCCGCGAAGACATCATAACTCTCTAGTGAAACTGACAATTATTGCTTGATTAGAAAAGGTGTTTAACATAGCTGGGGATATGAATTTCATCATAAGGTACCACAGGAGAAAGCATGTATTATGTCCGTGTTATTGTAAATCATAATTGTGTAATAAACTAATTGTGCTGACGATGTAGTAATACTTAATAGTAAGCGTAGTATACACGTACACTGGGTACACACTAGGTCAGACAAAATGGAATTGGCAGAATGTACCGAGACAACTTCGAAACTTTTGGCTGTTAGCCAGCTTCCATCTCTTGTGTTACTCCATTGCTTGCTACAGAGTATTAAAGGAAATGTAAAAACGGTGGAAGATATATATATATATATATAATAGAAGAGTCTGCTTCTTTTTCTATCTTATTGTAAAATATTTTATGATAATATAATTATCAATATATGGGGAACTTGATATTACCGGAGAAAGTAAAAGAAAGGCATTATTTTCATTTCTAAAATTTATACTCGACAGTAGTAGATTGTGAGTACAATTCATATGCAACTTTTATTCTATAAAATTCTAACATTGTTGCCTATCTATTGGATTTCGATAGATATATATACATAAATGTAAGTACACACAGAAGAAGGATTTTTACAGAGATATAATATATTTATATGTAAGGTTGGATGAGCATTAGTGAAGTATAGGAAAGAGGAAGTTGAGTCGACAGTTTGAAAGGTTTTCTCTCTAAAAGATATTACCAAAATAAATCTACCAATTCCTTTTACTTTAGTTTTGTTCGTATCCTCAGTCGAGAGATTTATCTTCATGTAAGAATACGGAAATGGGGCTCACGCGATGTTAAAGAATGAGGTAGTTATTTTGAGTGATAGAATTCAGTGTGTAGGAAGAATTTCTCAGGATGAAAATGTCTTATTATTATTATTGCTCATGGTGGTGAGTTAGTAAAAGTGCACCTTTTCATATAGAAACATGTATATATATAATATATATAAGGATTAAGTAGCATAGTATATGCCCTGGAGAGAAAGCGTAGGAAATTGCAAATGAGAAATGAGTGAAGAAAGGGTACGCTATGGTATATTATACACGTATGAACTGGAGTTAAATCTAGTAACCTAAATTTAGTGGGACATCAAGATCGAGAAATATCCTCATGGCCTGGCATATTATCATTGGATAGCGTGTCATGGCATATGCCTGTCTTTTTTGGTTCGCCAAATCCTAGAGAATCCTTCCAGCAAGAATGAATTATAAATGACAATCCGTTTTGTAATGCCAAACACGCTTCATTCTCTCTCTCT
>Ga0194135_10001775_pt1 | contig 12970 bp, 10 predicted proteins | sample LitLau_LLRF_2013_FD_134024 | JGI IMG/M metagenome (GOLD analysis project Ga0194135, IMG submission 134024) | Freshwater sediment microbial communities in response to fracking from North America - Little Laurel Run_MetaG_LLRF_2013 (version 2) | ecosystem: Environmental > Aquatic > Freshwater >... | reverse complement strand
GTTCAGCAGTAGAGATGAGAGATGATCCTGATCCAACACAGGATCATCATAGAACACATGCGTCTCATGATTACCTTCATGAGAATCTTTGGAGAAGTGAATAGGATCGTAAATAAGTTTCTTATCGATCACAACACATTTCCCTGAATAACTTAGGTGGGTCTGATTATCTGTAATTGCCGATTGAACGTCCCAATAGATTTTTGAAGCTAGTGGACTCATAGAAGCAAAGTATTCTCCGTACTTTTCGGGGTAAAAATCTGTTTTGGCTTCTTCGAATCCCATCTTGGGACTTTCTGTCAACTTTTCTGTTTAAGTGTATGCGTCTGTAATGAATATAAAAGGCAGGCGTGATGATTCCAACATTGAACATTGAATATATGACAATCTCCTTCATATTTCATCTCAAGAATGTGATAGTGCTCTCAATTTTTCTTCTAAGCCGCAAGTGGCAGTGGTAAAACTCAGTTTTAGGTCACCTACTTTTCATTATCTTTACTCCTACTACTCTAAAGGATGAAAAAATAATATAAGGGATGATGAGTTGCATTTATGAGTACTCACAACTCAAGTACATCTCTGTGTTTATGTGCAGACAACACGTGGAGGATAATCGTTAATTAAATCTTGGCCTAATATCCTTCACGCTATTAAAATCCACTCATTCCACTCTGCATAATAATCTCAATAATCTGTTACTACTCTACTATGGTAGTTTGCTTCGAAGGTGGAAATGTAGTGGAATTTCAATCCTTTCTCACGAGCACGAGAATGACTAACAATAAGATGTCTGGCTCATTTTTATGGTCACCGTCATGTCATACGTCATGTCAACGTATTGTCTGTTTGACGAAAGCTTAATCACCAGTTACGATCTTAAGTGACACATTATTCATTGATTCACTGCTACTATAATTGATATTGGAACATGAATGCTTACTGCTTGAATGACATGACACACGACTGACGGATTGATAAAAGCAGGAGTGGGGAAATTGAGACAGTATATGTAATTTGATTGCAAGCTTAGTTATTTGTCGTCTTGAAAAATAATCCTATCCTATGCGATCCTGCTAGCATCAAGATTCTGTCCATCCGCAATATGTGTTAAGCAGAAAAAAAGTCTTGATTTAAACAACCTAGATGTGTTTTGATTTTGAACTCAACCCCTGCAAATCCTGATGTTAACTGGTAATGCACATATGATATCAAAATATCCGGAATGATTGCTTACCTGGTAAATTGTCAATAGCTCCGAGAACAATGAATAGGTCATAAATTGAAATAATATTGGACTGAATCTAATGAATTCATTTGTTTGGATTTTTTACAGGGTTTGTTTCAGAGGAGACCAACGGGAGGAGGTGTCGAATCTTCAGAAGTGAATGGGATTCGTAGGATCCGAGTTTGCGGGAATTGTCCGTGGCACCAAATAAATAGTGAACTCTCCAGCAAACTTTTTCAAAAAAACGACACAAAACTACTCTTCTGTCTACACTCGACACGTGCGTGCGGCGGAAGTTGCAGTTGAATTACCATCGCTAAAAGTTACAAGGAATCATTAACAAAACTAAAGTCGCCTACCGGAAGGAAGGAAGCAAGTGCAACAACAACCGCATTGGCAACTTTTTGCAAATAACTAGCACTAAGCACACGGACTTATCAAGGGACGGAGGTAATGTGCATGATATTTTGCATTTAGTTAGATAATGATGTTATCATTTATTCTGTGTATAGAAAAACAGGTTTCTAGCCATGGATAGTCAAGATTATTAGTAGGATGAATGAATGAGTAAAGTTTGTTGGAGGTCCTTGCAATTATCCCAGCAGATCTTTTATCATATGGCCAATAATATAACGGTTGTCTTCATTATCTAATCCAGAGGGAAACGATACTCACATAATATATTAATCAATGACATTTCTATTCAATGATTGCTCATTGCATTCCCCTACGAATGTGATTCAGAGATGTTTCTTATTTATTTGTATACCTTCAGGGGTTTGTCTGAGTCTGTATGAGCTGAGACAAGATGAGTGTTGCATTGCAAACTTATTAGTAACTCGTTTTGCATGTGATGGTAATGAAGGAGTCATTATTTAATAATGCAGAATGAATTTTCTTGGTGATGAGATCTCATGATAGAAGATCGAATATCAATATAATATTGAGCTACATTCATTAACTTATAGTTAGCTTAGCATTCTTTTTTGCTGCTCCTGCTCAGATTTCATATGTAACAATAATTGTACGACTGAGAAACTGAAAGTTGAATGACAACATAAAACGAAGTGGGAACAACGTTGTTTTACTATGAAGTGGAATAAATTAAGGCTTACAATGCATCTCTACTGTCCACTAATGATTGCTCATCATGTAATCATTATGATTTTTGAGACAGTTGTGGTTCAAATCGTGTAATTTGTGTTGTATTTGTATATACTAGATTTTCACCCATTTTTCTGTGTTCTATTACTCTTATTATAGCTTGTTAGTCGTGTTCTGTGATTGTAATTGTGGGTTTTGATTTTTTTCTTTTTGTTTAGGAATCATAGCCTGCTGAGATCAAGATGTCAAGAAAGTCAAAAATCTTGGAGAAGAACTTATACGACCTCCTAGAAACTGTTTCAACAGCGACAGAGAGTGAAATTAAAAAAGCTTACAGGAAGAAAGCTCTAAAATGCCATCCAGATAAGAATCCTGATAATCCAAAGGCTGCTGAACTTTTTCATGAGCTCTCCGAAGCACTCGAAATACTCACCGATCCCAATGCAAGAGAAGCATACGATCGAACTTTAAAAGCGAAAGAATTAGCAAAGGAAAGAACGCGAGTCCTTGATTCGAAGAGGAGGAAGCTTAAAGAAGACTTGGAACGTAGAGAACAGGCGGCAAAAGATATTGTGATAGCCGCACGCTCAAGAAATGCTACGGCTGATGATTTAGTATCAGATGAGGAAAAGTTACAGAAAGAAATCGACAGATTAAAGAAAGAAGGTTCCAGAGCTTTGCGTGAAGAACAAGAGCTTATTCGACAACAAATTCTGAAGGAGCAACAAGGAAAAGTGTCATTTCTTCAAGAGGTTACTAAACCGAATGTTACAGAAGATGAAAGTAGCAAGCCTCGCTTTAAAGTTAAATGGAGCAATAATTTACTATATGACTATGACAAGTTAATGAACATCTTTGCTGCTTATGGTAAAGTGTCAACTCTTGCTGTCTTGAAAAAGTCAGCTCTTGTTGAGTATGGATCTCAAGAAGACGCCGATAGAGCATTTCAAGCAGAATCAGACAAACTCAGCAATAATTTGAAACTAGAATGGATTTCAAGAGTTAGTTCTAACGAAGGTAGTAACAGTACAGAACGATCCACATCTACAGCACCATTATCTGCTCCTCAAGCTACGCCAGTTATTCCTTTACAAGCTACGCCTGCTAGTTTTGATGATTTTGAAGCTATGATTTTAGGAAAATTAAGTGCTGCTGCAGCAGCCCAAGGGAGCAGTAACAAGAGTACGTAATAATTCTTTCTGTTATTTTAAGTATTTACGATATTTTATGTTATTTCTGATATTTTAGAAAAAAATATATTTAAATAATTCATTAAAATGTCATCGCTTGTGATCAGCTCCTACTGCGTCATGTATTGAACTGAATCCGTCATTCCTACAAGCAATAGAGATGCTCACATTTACTCCTTTCTTTACATGGAATTGGAGTATTTTATCCTTACTCAAGTAGAGTTGACAGTTCAGACTTGATGCGACTAATGATTCCAGGTCCTTTGTACGTTAATGCAGTATATATCTGTACTGCCGTGGCACCAGCGCGGATTTTCCTATAAGCGTCGGCACCATCCCAAACTCCTCCGACTCCTATGATAGGAATTTGGCCTGAAAAATTAAATAGATTCAATTATTTTAAACTTCTTAACCATTAAAGCAGTTTATTTTGGTTCTATATACCTTTAAGTTCCTTATAGAATCTGCTGACTAATTCTGTTGACTTTTTCTCTAACGGTTTTCCACTTAACCCCCCTACTTCATTGACTACAGGCGAATTGGTATTCAAAGAATCTCGACTCACAGTTGTATTACAGACTATGAGTCCGTCAACTCTTGTTTTCTTATCACTTACTGTTTGACTAATCGACTTAATATCAGCTTCAGTGAGATCAGGAGCAACTTTTAAGAACAAAGGAACTTTTCGGGACTGACCATCTCTAGTCCTTATCACTCGCTCGAGTAAAGTTTTCAAACTTTCCGATTTCTGCAGTTCGCGAAGGTTCGGAGTATTTGGTGATGAGATGTTGATTACAAAGTAGTCTGCAGTGTTACTGAAGGCTTCTATTCCTTGACAGTAGTCATGAATTCTATCTGGAGATTCTTTGTTGGCTCCTAAATTGATGCCAATGACTGAAGTAGGATACTTTTTCTTGAACTCTTCAACTCGTGCCATGACTTCTACATATCCATCGTTATTAAACCCATACCTATTGCAAATAGAGACAATTGTTTTTTGAATAATTAAGCCATCTTGAAATGTGAATCTACCTATTGATGACAGCCATATCGTCAGGTAGCCTGAAAACTCTCGGCTTCGGGTTCCCTTCCTGTGGCAAAGGAGTCACACTGCCGATTTCAACCCACCCAACACCCATTCGTACGAGCCCTGACATACATTCTCCACTTTTATCAAAACCTGCAGCGATTCCAACTGGATTGGATAGTTTTATAGATCCTAATCTTGTTTCCTGTAATTTACCAACAAAATTGCTGATAAGCCTACTGAGTAAGAAACTTGTTATTACGTTTGGAATGAATATATATAATTATAATTCATACAAGACTTGGAGGATCTGGAAAATTGGACGGTCTAATAATATGCATTTTAGTAGCTACAACCGCAGCCCGATGCGACACTTCGGGATCCACACGCTGCAATAAAGGACTCAAAAACTGTTCGTAGAATTTTTCATTGCCGCTCCAAACTCCGATTCCTCCAAATGCTACAGTTCCTGTTGCACCCACCACAAACATAGATCTGAACTTTCTCTGTCAGAAAAAACACAAGTCATAACCTAATACAAGAAAACCATAAATATTTAAACTGAATTACCTACCCATATCAGTTGCCTCTGACTGAGCATCTTCTAAAACAACAAGCTGCGCTTACAAAAGGGGACGACTATGTTTTTTAAGATTTTAATAATGATTTCAGTGTGTTATATAACCACTCGTTTTGTCTACCGGTACCTGCAATCAACAATACACATGCATTACATGAAATCCAGACTTTTAAGACCGACTCAAATGGCAAGCAAGAAAGGATATAATACACTACCTCAGATCCCAACGTTCCCAAACGCTACAAAGCTCTCTACAGGACTTCAGAAACTTATTCTTCAACCAATTCAAAAATCAAAGATTCTAATCTCAATATGAACTTCGCGGCACACAAACTCCCCACGGGGCACTGCGATACACCAATTTGAGACAATTTCAATCCCCAACTCTCCTCATTTTTAAACAATCTCCTCCTTCCCTTTTTAAATCTCTCCAGCCTATATTGTCGAATTTCGGCTGTCGAAAATCACTCTTCCAGCTTAAAAACCTAAAAAACATGTCCCTATTTTTCTTATTATAACGTGGAGTTGGGTGCCACACAGGAGAGTATGTAGCAAGTAGGGTGAGATAGGAAGTGAGTTTGGGTGAGAAAGAGGGCACATCCATGTCCACCGGAATACAATAACATTGCTTAAAGTTTTTCTGCTGCGGACACACCACCACCACCACCACCACCAACTCTTCTTCTGTCACTCGAATCATCATCATCGTCCCTGTTTTTATTATTGTTATTGTCCCACTTATCATCTCATTTGTATTGTTATCAAGAGTGTAGTGCTAGTGTTATCGAGTGTTTATAGCATGCTATTCACACCGATGCGCCTTCGCCTCATCCACTACTACCACAAACACGTAGTCGGTCTTCCCTTATAAAAAAGAAGTATAATCAACAAAAGGTAAGTCTCAATCGCAATCCTTCTTCCATCTTCTTATCTAGTTTTATTACTTTTTTATTGACAAATGCAAACAACAAGGTATATGCATTTTATAATTGCAGTGTTAGTAATGACAGTTTGTTTGTCCCAGTTTCACTTATGAAGTCATCAATGGGAATGAAATTGAATGAATAGATTAGTCATGAGTTAAAATGCAATCATTACCACCATTGTAAATAGTGGCAAAAGGGTAGTCAAATATACATTGCAATTATGATTCATAAACTGACATGTTAAGTTTTATCATGTTGTCAGATTATCCAGAGATTTAAAAGTAGTTAGATTCACGTTATCATTCTCAGTGAGTGAAGGCTGAAAGTGGTTTGTTTTTTAAATGGGAATGCAGGGGATTAGAATTTAAGTAGTGACAGGTGAGAAAGGCTGAGATAAATTATGAAGCCATATATCATGACGTGGTGCTAATGATAGTTTAATGTTGTGTAATTTCCAGAGAGGTTCCAAAGACGAAGGCCACACAGCACAGGCGAGATGATGATTTGAGAACGAAAGGTGTTTAATTGACACCACCTCGAGGACTGCCACTGCTGCTGTTCCTTCTGCTGCTGGCCAATAAATGGGAGGACAACAGACCAAAGAACGGACAGCAAGTACGTCGAGATCTCAGCGACGTCCGAACTATCTGGGAAGTAATGTCTTCGCGGAACATCACGGTATGTTCGTATCAAAATACATGGCTACATTCATTTCTTGGTTCAATTTGCTAATGTATTTTTGTATTTGCAGAAGCCCTCTTGGCAGGGAGACCTTTACCCGAACCTCCTGAATGGCTAGAAGCATTTCCCAAGTGGATGTCAAAAGATAACTTGCTTTCAGAGGAAGAAGTATTTGTAGCCTTGTATGACTTCCAGGTAAATATAGATTTTGATTATGCGTGTGCTCTAGACAGAATGAGAATGGTAATATTATTCATGTAATTCCTTGCAGGTGTCAGGAGAGAACCAACTTCCGTTGCAGAAAGGCGACCGAGTGAAAGTATCTGGGTATAATAGCAACGGAGAATGGTGTGAGGCGAGATCTGCCACCGGACGTGTTGGCTGGGTTCCGTCAAATTACATTTCCCCTATAAACTCACTGGAGAAGCATTCGTGGTGAGTGTAAAAAATATCGATAAAGTCAATAATGTTTACTTTGAATCTATATAGCTAAATATTTGGAATTCTATTGTGTAGGTACCACGTTGGAATCGGAAGAAATGCAGCGGAGTACCTCCTGAGTTCAGGAATCAATGGGTCATTCCTTGTTAGAGAGTCTGAGTCCAGTCCGGGACAATGTTCAATATCACTGCGACACGAAGGACGGGTTTACCATTACAGGATTAGTAAAGATGAAAACGGAAAAGTTTTCGTCACTGCTGAATCAAGATTTCATTCATTAGCAGAACTTGTTCACCACCATTCCATGCATGCCGACGGGTTGATCACGCAACTGTTGTATCCAGCTCCCAAGTGCCAAAAACCTACTTTGTTTGCCATTTCGCCTGGTAATCATTGATCCAAAAATACAAATACATATGAACAAAGAATATTAACATGAATTTGTATGACTCAAGTGTATATTTACCTTTTAGAACCTGATGAGTGGGAAATCAATCAAAATGACTTAACCATGCGTCACAAATTAGGCGGTGGGCAGTACGGCGATGTGTATGAAGCTTACTGGAGAAAACGCGATGGCACTGGATTCACTGTTGCAGTGAAAACGTTGAAAGTATATGAAATGCTTCAATTCAGTCAATTCAGTGTACTTGTAATTTGTAAAATTCAACTCTATGAATCTTGTAGGAGGATACGATGGCCTTAAAAGACTTCTTAGAAGAGGCAGCTATAATGAAAACCATGACTCATCCTAATCTAGTCCGCTTAATTGGCGTTTGTACTCGAGAACCTCCATATTTCATTATCACGGAATTCATGGAGAATGGAAACTTATTAGATTATCTACGGAATTGCGATAAGTCTATTGTCAATGAACTTGTTCTTCTCCACTTTGCAACTCAAATTGCATCTGCTATGTCTTACTTAGAGTCAAGGTGGGAATCGTGTTTTAATTAATCTGAAAAATCAGGATAATTAATCATTTTATAATTTTATATTTCTAGAAATTTTATTCATCGAGATTTAGCAGCTCGTAATTGTTTAGTCGGAGATCACTATGTAGTCAAAGTTGCCGACTTTGGTCTTGCCAGATTGATGCGGGATGATACTTACACAGCCCATGCCGGAGCAAAGTTTCCAATCAAATGGACGGCACCGGAGGGCTTAGCGTATAACAAATTTTCTACCAAGGTGCATTTTAGTTTTGAAAAATGGTGGTTTGAAAATGTTTATTTTCAAATGTGTGTTTGAATATCCTAGAGTGATGTATGGGCATATGGTATACTGTTATGGGAAATCGCTACTTACGGAATGTCTCCGTATCCTGGGATTGATCTGACAGATGTGTATCATACATTAGAGAAGGGCCATAGGTACTATACAAGTTTTTGATCAGCATAATTTTAATTGTTTAAAGCTATTTCTTACAAACTTAAACTATACTTTTACAGGATGGACTGCCCACCAGGATGCCCTGATATAATTTATGAAATTATGCGTTCTTGCTGGAAGTGGGATCCATCCGATAGACCTCATTTTTGGGAAATACACGGTACACTTGTGGTACTCCTGCAGCCAGCCCAATATTATGAAGAGGAAGACTTCAGTGAGCCTCCTACCATCCCCTCATTTAGTCAACAAGAAACTGTTTCCTCAGGTATTTGGAAAACAATTCAATACAACAATACCAAAACACAACTTAGAAATTATCAATTTCATTCATATATCACTGATGCGAATAGATCCATCAGTATTTTTGTCCACGTTTGCTGGAAACGGTCCTCAGACTTTACAAGTCCCTCAACCAAGTGGCAGTAGTGGAGGAGGTAACATTGTGCGAAGAAACAAGAAAGGAAAACAAGCTCCTGCTCCTCCAAAACGAACTAGCTCATTTAGAGACTCTCAGTGTGATTTGGATCCAGACAGTCAGTCCTATGGGCTGGAAGACATCAGCCCGGAAGTCCAGTTCATTCGACGGAGAGAGAATGCGTCGTTTGAAAAACTGACTGACCTAACCGATGCGGATTACGCAGATTTGAGTGGAGCGGACGCTGATGATGACTCAGAAATATCAGACACAGCTCAATCTGTTCCTGACATCAGATGCTCTAAAGACTTCAGGAGTCGAGCTGTGATGAAAGGAAAAAGCTCAAAATCTCGCACGTACCCTATTAAAGATCACATAGGAATAAATAGAGGCTCAAACAACGTCGGTAGTGGCAGTAGTCAGTTGAAAACACAGGTGATCATTAATTATTTTATACCGGACCATTGTACAATGCTAATACTATCCTGTTACAGTTATTGTTGCAAATACTGAACGTAACTATTTATTTAAAAGCAGGTTTTTGCTTTGGAGGAAGTCAACGTAAAGAAGGCAATAAATCGATATGGCACTTTACCCAAAGGTGCCCGAATAGGAGCATATTTAGACTCGTTACGGCAAGACCAAGGAGGAGGTGGAGATGCTCGGAATGATAGTCATCCTGAATTTTCCAAGAAACCTGGTCCCGGTCCGGTTAAGACCAAACCTATCAAACAAGTAAGTGAATGTCGTATTCTCGTATTCTTAGTAATTGATTTAAATCCTAAGCAATGTATTATTGACGTATGCTTTTGATTTGCTCCTGTAGAAGACAATGTCCCCAGTCCGTTCAAAGTCACAAAAGACTAATTCTCCCCGTACACGACATAAATTACAATTAGACCAGACAACCAAATCCGGTTTACCGAGTGGAACTTCCAAATCATCCTCCAACAGTCCAATCTTAGAGAACGAATCGGGAATAGGAACAGGGACATCGTCAACAATGAATAAAGAGTCATTAGAACTTAAATTGATTACGGAAATGAAAGAAACTGGCACTAGTCCTCGTAACTCGGGACAGAATCAGAATGGAAATCATGAAAACCAGTCAGAAGGAAATCACTCTCGGGTAAATACGAGTTTTCTGTTTTTTTGAGAGACCCATTTCTGTGTTTGCTTCATTTCTTAATCTTACTTCTATCTTGCCCATTGCAGCAAACTGATCGAAGCGCGTCACTTCCTACATCAAATGTCACCCCAGCACTTCAACTTGTATCTGAAATATTTGAAAGCTTGAAAGTGAAAAATGTTAAAAATGACTCTAAGAAAGACAATGAAGTTGGAAATGAAAAAGGAAATTATATGGAAAAGAATAAGAAAACTCAATCAATGGAAGTGCAACCTCAAACTCCAGTAGCAGAGAACTTTGAAGCTCTTAAGTCACGCTTAAAAAAGGTATCAAAATCTGTAGATGAAAAGGATGGAGAAATCATTAATGATCAAAATAACATCAAGCGCCCAACCAATTTCGACCAGGAGGAGCCAGGTGTCAGCTCCGAATTGAATGGAAAAGAAAAACGGTCTAGTACTGGCAGCATAACTAATCTGAAAAGAATGTGGGAGAGTCAGAAAAATGTTTCAGAAGCAGTGACGCCAACTGGATTCAAACCGCCGAAAAGCATAGCCAAAGAAGCAGGAGATGTTAATTATGTCGTTGCAGGCGGTCGAGGTAGTGTACGATCATCTTCAGATAGTTTTGGTCGTCAGGAAAAAGTATCTCCTAAAAGTGAGACTGAGCTGGAAAATCGAATGAAACCAGAAGAGAAACGAGCTAATCATGATGTAAATCCCAAATCTAACGTTGGAAATTCTAAGACTGATAAAAATAAGCCTGTTAAAATTAAACGCGTTTGGCCTCCACAATCACTTACGAACGAAACGGATAAACCTGCTGTGCCCACGAAACCGTTTGTTTCAAAGAAAACAAATCCTATTTACGCTACTCCGTCTCAGCGTGTGGACCATTCCTCGAGAGGCAAGCAGCTAATTTGAAAAAGCTACTTTCATTTTTTAAAATATGCAGGGATGTCTCATGCTAAATTTCTCTTTTTGAACTTGCAGTTTACAGTGATGATAATGGGACGTTGGTGGATCGATCAGAAATGGTGAAAAGATGGCTCGCCCTTGACGCCATGATCACGACACTAACGTGCTCGACTGGGAATCTCATTCCAATTCTAGACGAAGCGTCGATTCTTCTTCTTTGGGGCCAGAAATATGCCGAGACATTGTCTCCTCTCACTAGATTTCAATTCATTCAAGTTCTTTCCAAACTAGAAGCTCATATTCAGGAGAAAAACCTCCACGAACTTCAAAACACATTGCGTGATTTCTCGGGTATCATACAGAGATAGGTACTCGAAAAACTCCCTAATAATTTCCTCCAATAGTTGAGATGTGTAAAGTTATGTAGAAATTCATGTGTGCAATTATGTAGGACAGAACTTTCCGACGTGACTTAAATTATCTTGATACTAACTGGACACTCATAATGACGGTTACGATTGACTGCATACACCTTTGTCACTTTCGGCCTGCCTGGTCTATTCTTCTATCATTGTTGTTACTAAATGTAATTGAGCTGTTGTGCAATCGCTCTAAAATTTGCTATGTTCATTCAGCTCAACTACTAAATCGTTGTTCAAATTTAACAAGTAGGAGCCTCCGTAGTACCTAGCAAGAAAGACAAACCTTCCAAACTTGTTCTTGTTCAACTTAAATGAGGACATCCTGGAATTTTATAGCAATGCTTATTGATTGGATAATCAGTCATATGCTTTTTAAGTATGTTAGAAATCTAACTGCAAGTTAAAATTCCAGGTTCGTTTGGTTTGCAACGCATTATGTACCAAGTTGTATCATTAGTTTTTAGTGTACCTCTATTATTGTTTTAATTGAACTTAATTTAAATCTGTATATCGTCGGTTTTTGTTATTTTCACGCAAATTAAGTTAAAGCACTGAACACTTAATTAGAACTAACATTTTAAAATGACTAACTTAATTAACAATATAGCGTGTGGTATTGGATAGCTGATTGTGGCTAGGGTTTAACTTTACTATTATCTCGTTACATTTACTTCTAGTTATAAGAGACACGTACGTAATGTTTGTGAGTTAACCGTGCTTTTAATAAGGATATAATTATTATTATTAAATTATTACTAAACTTGTAAATAGGATTTTAAAACAATGAAACAATAGACAACAAGCTAAAATTCAAGGTTACTGTCATCGTATATGTGGTCAACCGTTTTCATCGATTGGTTAATAAATAACACTAGTCACAAAAGTTACATACTTTCAGAGCGGTAAGAGTTTTCGAAATTATTCTACGATCATAATACACTTGTAGTGTTTGCCGTGATGACATGAATCCTTTTTAAAAACCATTACCATAAACAATCTGTAGTCATGAAGCACCACTGAAAAGCCTTCTCTGCTGGAACTGCTGGAAGAGAAAGTTGAAAGAAAGTTGAGAAAGTCGACTACAGACTGCAGTGCATGTGTCGTTTATAAACATGGACAAAACTATTCCATGTTTTTCATTTCGTTTCAGAACAAATATCAGTGCCTCTTCACGGGCCAAGTGACTTTGTCCAGGCCTAAGGGGGAATTATGTCCCACACACCAAAGCTAAAACAATATACACGGTCAGTACGAAGTTTTTGTCAACTGACAGATCTACTAAAGTACGGAGGAGTAGGACTAATTGACAGTTCTAGGGACTATGGACCATTGCCAACTTCTAGGGACTCCGTTGTCCGAAATTTATTGCTGCTCAAAGTACCTCTTTGATCTTTATTAGAGAAACCTTTCAAATCCAAATGTATTGCGAATTACGTGAAACATGAGTATTGATGCAGAAAACGCTTTCATTCATTGTTCTATTGAAATTTAGACAATCACAAGCGAACATCATAGTGCACG
>Ga0194135_10001774_pt1 | contig 12973 bp, 14 predicted proteins | sample LitLau_LLRF_2013_FD_134024 | JGI IMG/M metagenome (GOLD analysis project Ga0194135, IMG submission 134024) | Freshwater sediment microbial communities in response to fracking from North America - Little Laurel Run_MetaG_LLRF_2013 (version 2) | ecosystem: Environmental > Aquatic > Freshwater >... | reverse complement strand
TGATTTTTATTTGAGCCATTGACCAGGATGCAACTTGCAACTCATCACAGTCAATTTCGTTATTCATTTGTTTGTTGTAAATTTCCAGATTCTGCTTGACGTCAAAACGTACTTTATGGAACTCCCCTCCTTAATTGACATCACAGTTCCCGATGACAAGGAGTTTACAATTTGTGGCGACATTCATGGGCAGTACTACGATCTTTTGAATATTTTTGAAATCAATGGACTTCCATCCGAAACAAACCCTTACGTAAGACCCGCCTCTGCTGTAGTAGTTTTAGCTATTCTTTAATTGAATGAGCCAATTCCCTTCAGAATATTATTCAATCAAAGTCGTTAGGAAGCCAGCACGCGACTCCGAATTTAATTTAAAATAACCAACGACAGCTTTCCATTCTGTTTTACGTTTACTTCCCTTTGCTTTTGAATTATGGGAATAGACCCGCTGTTAAAGCTCGCCTAACGTGTACGTTGTCAGTGTATTAGAAACTGCGCAACAATTTTGGAATCGTTGAGTTTCATACATAATTAACTTTTATTGTAATTAATTTCCATGTATAGCTCTTCAATGGAGATTTTGTGGACCGGGGAAGCTTCAGTGTTGAATGTATCCTGACACTATTTGCGTTCAAGTTGCTCTACCCTAATCATTTCTTCCTAGCACGCGGTGAGTGTCCTCCTCCAATAACTATTAACCCGTAAATTCCGTTTTTAAAATGATGATATACAAACCGGTGTCTAGGCTTCTGATCACTGTGATTTGCTTCAAAAACTAAACTGAAGATTATTCTGCCAAAATGAATAGAACCCGGTTCTTTTCACAGATGTATACAACTATTCTTTTCTCTTTGTAATAGGAAATCACGAAAGCGAGTCTATGAATCAGATGTATGGATTTACCGGTAAGTAAGCTGCCACTAAACATAACTTGTCAAAAGTTTTCAGAAAACCACTTGGTATTGGCTATTGACTTATAATTTTAATCATTTCAGGGGAATGTAAATCAAAATACAATCAGCACATGGCTGAATTCTTCACGGAAGTTTATAATTGGTTACCTCTATGTCATTGCGTCAACAATAGGGTCCTGGTACGCGTTAAACAGTAATGTTATTGATACTCTAAATTAGCCCGACCATGAAAGTGTGCATAATATATTTCTTTCTTATTTCTGTTTAGGTCATGCATGGTGGTTTGTTTTCAAAGGAAAATGTATCACTAGATGATATTCGATCAGTAGACCGTAATCGTCAACCACCAGAAGACGGTAGTATAAAAAAAATTACTTTTGCAAAGGAAGGAAAACTCAATCTCAACTAAATGTTGTTCAATTTGGAATGTAGGACTCATGTGTGAGCTACTCTGGTCCGATCCTCAATTCCTCAAGGGAATCGCTCCTTCAAAACGTGGGGTTGGTGTCCAGTTTGGTCCGGACGTGACACAAAAGTTCCTCAAATACAATAAACTAGATTACGTAATTCGGAGTCATGAGGTCAAGCCTGAGGGTTATGAAGTTGCTCACGATGGTCTATGTATTACAATCTTCTCCGCACCTAATTACTGGTAAGTATACTTTTATTGGCCATACTCAAATCCGGAGAGCTAGTACAGGCTCACTACAATAATTCAGTTTCTTAATTCCATTTCGCAGTGATTCAATTGGAAACAAGGGAGCACTAATACGACTGAAAGGTGATCAACTCATACCAAAATACGTGACGTTTGAAGCCGTGGTAAGTACTTTCATGCACTTCATGCTTGGTGCTTCCGATTTTCCTTTTCTGTCTCTCTCTCACTTTGAAGTCTGCATTCTGCAAGCTTAGGTTTATTTTATTTTTGTATTACCACAGCCCCATCCAGACATTAAACCGATGGCCTACGCAAATTCTCTCCTATCCATGATGTGCTAATTCCAGAAATCATTCAAGCCCTCATCTTCAAAAGACTGTTGTGTTGAAGCGCGTGCTGGTTCACCCTCATCGCTTGGTCTCTCAGGTACCATGCAGGAATCAATCCACTGCAGCGCAGCGCCCTCGCCTCAAACGTAAAGCACTTGTCTTAGATTTCTATCTAAAAAAAATAGTAATTTTAGTATTAAGAATTAATTGAATCATTTACCGATGCTCAATAATATAGCCTGCTCTGTTTTCTTTTCTATTCAAAACTATCTTCTACAGAAACACTTTAGAAATAAATTTCGCAGTTAACATCCTATTTTTTACGAAATGTGGAGTGAGTCAGATTTCTGCTGGTTACAGAATGCTCCCCCAGGAGAATAAAAAAAAATTTAGACGCTGACTACAGAAGAAAAAAATTATTCCAGTTTGCGAAAGAAAAAAACTTGGGAATAGGTTTTCATGACAAGTTCTCAAGATTTGATAAGGAACAATTCATGGTTGACGGAAAGGAGGAGGAAAGTAAAAAGGAAGCAGAACCAGAACCTCCTCAATTCTTATCCAAATCAATAGTTATTGCGGTTTTAGGAGAATGCAACTTCTTGCAGTTAGATTATGCACAATCGATGTTTCTTAAATTTCGCCAAAAACTTGGCTTGTAGCAAGTGAAAACACCCGTTCGATTTACCAACCAGACAATACATTTTTTGCTGTAAAATCCGAATTATTATATTGAACGCTATTTGCTTCTCCACAGAGCAGGGAAAATAAATTGTGTTTACGGCTTTTAGGTTAGGTAAACTTTTTATCCATATTTATATTCTTTGTCCACAGAGCGAAGAGCCTCCATGGCATGGAGCTCCAGTTGGAAGTTTAATAAGTTAGGAAAGGTATAAAGCTCCCCACACACCCCCGTTCCATCCCGATTAAATTCGGTTGCCTTGCCTTGCCGGTATTAACAAGCTCTATTGAAGCTCCTCCTGTTAAGAATCGCATGAATTTGACTGGTGCGGCGATGAGAAGGTGGTAAAGTGCATATAGGAGGAGCAGAGCATGTTTTTAGCATTTCGGTTTTTTTAGCATTTAGTAGATAGCTTCAGCCTTCTTATCTCCTTCTGCCTCTAAAAATCCCCGAGGGAGCCCAAAGTCAAGATCAAGTTCTGATGATCTCTCTTTCCCACTTTCCCCATCAGACCGATCGCTCTTGTTCTTTACCACCCGTCGCCGCCGCCGGCTTCACCGCTTCTTATTTACAGAGCCTTAACACCTCCAGTCAATGTAGTTTTAGTAGTGCGGGCTAAAGTGAGAGTATTTGACAGTAATTGACGACGGTACGCGGTTGCTAGGAGCAGAGTACGTGTTGGATGAGTGAAAGAAAGGAAGAGTTTACTATGGAGGATGGACAGTAGGGAAGAACGGGAGGAAGAAATTTAATAACTTCTCCAGTAAGACCCAAACCGTACGTACCACCTACCTCCGCTCCATCACGAAATAAATATACTCTCGAGGAGAGATCCAATAATTCATGAGAGGTCTCAAGCCAAGCATAAAGTTACCACCACCATCATAACCAGTGCAGCTGCAGTGGGAAGAGAGTAGTGACATGGTACATGGGGATTCGAATCTACTATAAACCACTTGAATTTCTAACCACTGGATCCAGACTGGCCGGAAATTAAGTTGATCGAGAACTAGCGAGCTAGGCGACGCTCGAATTGTTTTCCCTCTCCTCCAATTCCAAATTCTATTATGTGAGAAGACGCCATGATGGACTTCGACGGGGAAGAGGTGCTCTTTACGTTGGGTGCTCTCCTGGCAGTGGAGCCGGCTTTGTCCCCACCCATGTAATTGCTAATCCTCCTCCTCGGGATTAATTAAACGCCCCAGTCACAAGAATACAACAACCAGGGAAGACAGGCCGAACTGCTGCGCTGCTGTGATACTAATTATTATTATTGTCAGTCAATTCAAGTTTTCCCTTTTGTCCAGTCTCCCTCTCCGCATTCGGACTCTCTTTTGGAGTCCACCAATCAGAAGGGGGAAGAAAGTTTAGTACCTGAGAAGAATCCATTATTGTCGGTCGTCTCCTCGTCACGTGTCACGTCGCCACAACACCGGCCGCTCCGCTCCTGTCCTCGCCATCTTAATATTTTGAAAGCCGGCTTCATCCTGACAGCCTCTTTTATTTTTCTGAACGTGGATGAAAGTGAAAGTGAATCCATCGCCTACTGTTGAGTCTTGACTGATTATCATGGACGCTTGGAATAATCAATCGGAGCATTTGGTAAGTTTTTTTTAAATTAATACCTAGTTTTATGAAGCATCATTTAAGTAATGGGTATTGTTGTGGGTAATTCTTATAGAAATGTTTGGATGAGAATTAAGAATATGAATGAACCCTGCGGGGCTGTAAAATTATGCTCATTGTGAAAATGACAGTGACAGTTTTAGCCTTGACAATGAAATGGCGGTTGGTTGATGTTGATAAGGTTAGTTTTTAGGAAGAGAATCTATTCTGGCTGGGTTGGTTGCTGTAAAGCATTTGGTAGGTTTTAGGTTACCTACCACCATATATTCATATCCATGCTACCAGCTACCATTACGATACGTCCGTCCAAGAGGAAGGAGTTAGAGATGCAAGAGGGGTATGGATGGATATAGAACAGAGTACAAATGGAAGAGTCAAGGTCAAGAACGCTCCGTATCGATTTTAGGAAGGGATATTATGCAAAATGAAAACTCTCTCCACACAAATGCTTCCAACTCTGCCAAATGCCAAATCCAAAATCTAATTCTTAAAACTTTCTTTTTAGCTGTGCCGTAGCATTGGAAATGCCACTTTCTTTCTTGAGCATTCTAAATAACTAAGAGAATTTCCAATTCATCCAGCAGAACACTCTACACGTTGACAATGTGGATAAGCTTCGCCGTCTACTTTTTTATTTGCTCCTTTCACCAGTTTTTCCGCTAATTTTCCAATAATACATACATCTCGAAATCGCTGAATGAGAAGGGCCTGACGAATTGAACGGGTTACCAATTGCAAATGGTACACAGTCGGCCAAGGCATGGTTTTTGGGATTTTTAGAAATGCTCACGGCATTAAGTGTGGCGTGGCGTGTCATTTGTAAATTGAATTGGTATTAGTTCCACACAGCTTAATATTAACAGCCTTTGCGAGTCAGTACACTCTTTTGAAGCAGTTTTAGTCAAAACACATTTAGTATTTGAACTTGACTGATTAGGGCTTATCGTCATAACGTGGTTGGAGGCGTGGCTATTCCCATACCCGTTCCCCCTGCTCTCATCTCTCTCGAAAAGTATCCTCCTTCGCATTGAAAATTATTTTTTATTATCAATTGTCAATTTATATCAATTATTGTATCTTCCCACAGGTCATGATCAACTCTGAAGACTCTTCACAACACATGTTACCAATCTCAAGTGCTTCCCCTGGTGGTGGGATCAAGAAGGAGTGTCACGAGAGCCCATTCCCGCCATCTTCTCCGCATACGCATGCGCTGGAGCATGGGCACAACACTCAACTAAATCATCACATCCTTTGCTCCCCTTCCGTCACCCATCATGAGAACATGGGGACACAGGCGTCGGAAATGATTTATTCCAATCCCGGGGCTTATCCCAGTGGCCCATCCCGATACTCCCACCCAACAGAGGATGTGGTCATGTCTACTGAAACGGGTCAACGTCATGGTCACCTTCCTGGGGATGAGTACCATCCTAGTCTGGCCAGGCGAATTAGTAGTTATGAAAGCTGTTCCTCTCCGGATTCTCCAGATAGACACTTCTGCTCATCCACGACGCAGTCCAATGGCGACCTCAACAATTCCATTGCCGAGGTATAATAAAAATTATTGAATTTTCCTTGATAGAATAGAACATCATCCCTACTAACCTGTATTTCGGGGAGCGTTTTCCCCAACTGGTGTACTTCATTCCTTATTATTAATATGTTTAGGAAAGCGGGAAGGATGAAGGGGACAGTCCAAAGCGGCTTTGCTTGGTGTGTGGTGACATGGCATCAGGGTTCCACTATGGCGTTGCATCATGCGAAGCCTGTAAAGCATTCTTCAAAAGAACTATCCAAGGTTAGTTGAAAAGTTCTCAATTCCAATCTGTTTATTTTGAATTGAATTCCACATGGCGTATTATGGTCTTGATTCAATTTATTTGTTTTACGAACATTACAGGAAACATTGAGTACACGTGTCCTGCCTCGAATGACTGTGAAATAAACAAACGTAAGCAAACTATTATAAACTTCCTTAAGCCCGATTTCTATAAATCGATAAGATTCACCACCCCGATGACCTTGACCACGATGTCTAGAAATCGGGGGATGCATGACGGATTCCACAAAAGCTAACCCAGGAGAGCGTGAGAGTTTTTTTTTGGAATTTGTCTTTTTGAAATTAGGTTTTGAATAATAATCCGTCCGAACCCGAAATCGGGCTTCACTGACGTAAGCCCGATCGGGATGGGAAACCACAAAAGCTACTGACCCATAACTGAGAATAAAGGAGTGGAAGTTCCTTAGGCCTCGCTTTTATTAACACGCACCACCTTCTTTATTTGAATTAATGAATAAAGTACAATTAATTCGGTACAATGTGTTGTGGTGAGAGTAGGGACGGGCTATACATATTCAAAATTGATTGAGGCTTCCACTATGATTAGCGCGTGGATATTGGAAATTCCCGAGCATAACCTGGTACAAAAATTCAGATCTTCGTCTTGTCCACTTTGAAGGATAAGCACCATCCAGAATTACCATCCTCCTATCCCCTCCGGTGGTAGAAGTTGAAATGGACTTAGGGATCACGCAGTAGCTCATCTGGGTCTGGGTCAACGTCACTATACCTTACTATTGCAATGTCAGGAATTTCTTGAAGGAGATACTTTTCACGGTTTGATTGGTTGGAAAGACTGGTGATATGGGTTCCCATTCGACCATGAAAATTGCGATTGCTTTCATCCTAAAACAAGGTAAAATTTGTAGAGGTCAAGGGTGAAATGTTGAATATAGTAAAGTATTCGCTTAAGTTGGGTTGTTTATGATGTGAGGTTACCATATTACTTTCTCCAACATAAGTGGTCCATAATCCATCATTGTGGCAAGCCTGACAGTACATTCCATACACGACATTTGTTGCTGCGCACGTGAATCTTTTTCTCAGGTGCATTTGTTGATTGGCTCCTTGTCCCCATCTGACAAGCGGTGATTGCGTCATGCAGGGTCCAGTGACGGTGAAAACAGGATGCCGACATCGATATGTCCCAGGTCCATAAAATCCTCTCGCAGCATTCAGATTGATCTCTTCAATCAGATCTGAAATTATGTTATATATCATTTTAAATATGAGTAATCATCATTTTAGGAGTTCATATAGAATCCCAAAATATTATTGCATATACCTTCATGTGGCCTGTTGTTGCGCTTTGGAAGCGATGACCGCAGCTCTCCTTGGGGATAAATTGCGTCGAATGGAATGAGGTTATATCATTTCTCTTGATGATTTGAATTCCGCTTCGAATGTCGGCGACGGTGATCTTCAAGTGATTTTTAAAAATTACTCGTAGAGTAGAATTTTTGACCTCGTGACCGCGACGACCTGGAGCGGTGAACAGTGAACTGCTGGACGTTGTCCCTCATTCCTTGTACCAATTCCATTCCAGCCTGCGTCTGCGCAAACCGAGTCTCCCCATGCTGAAAAGAAATAAGCATAATAATTAATTGTAAAATTAAAATAAGCATATATTAAAGCTTAAGAACATAATGCGGGATAATGCGATATGTAGAAATTTACAGTTAAGGAGAAATAAATATATTTACATATAGATGTGAATCATCGAAAATTGGCATCCCAGTTACATCATTCCATTCCCACACTTGCGTCAATTCCGGAATGGGAGGCGGAAGGGTCAGTTGGTTGTAATCCAGAATGCTAACTAACATTGCTTAGCTCTTCCATAATTAATTGGTGGTTTGCCATCTTGATTTCTAATTTTGATTAAAAATTCAACCAAGTCCAGGGAAACTCCAATGGGAAGTCTCCGGCACGCCCTTGGGTTATGAGTTGTTGGGTATGCGTTCCTCATGAGTTCACAAAGACACCTCGTGTGATTGGCTGTATTTTCCTTCAGGCATAACAACCAACGCCCCAAATTCAACCAATGAGAGAAGAGCTAACAAAAACTTCTTTATTTTTTCCAGGGCGGAGGAAAGCATGCCAGGCTTGTCGCTTTCAAAAGTGCATCCGAATGGGAATGCTAAAAGAAGGTGTCCGATTGGATCGAGTCCGCGGAGGAAGGCAAAAGTATCGACGGAGTTCGGAAATGCCCTACCCAATGAACCACTCACTTCCACCGAGGAAACCAAGCTTGGAAGGTTAGTCAGTTAAATCCCAAATTTTATTACCTCGAGAGAGAGGTAATGGTGATGGTTGGTTCTGGAAGGAGGATTTAATGGAATTTCTACCAATAGACAACAAGATCCTCCTGGCTCTCATGGGAAACGAGCCTGAACTTTGTGCAACACTGACGCCCGACTCCCTCCTCGTCCAAGCCGAGACCCGTACGATAAGCATTCTGAGTGATCTGTATGACAAGGAAATCATTTCCACAATTGGTTGGGCTAAACAAGTTCCAGGTAAGAAATTACTTCTCTGCGGGCATGAATTTGATTTAAATTTATGATTATTACGATTAAAAATTCAAATGCTGTGGAATAAGTTGGAAGCTGATTAATTTGATTTAGGATTCACGGATTTGACTCTAAATGATCAAATGCGTCTTCTTCAGAGTACTTGGACCGAAGTACTTACACTTTCACTCGCTTTTCGATCCATTTCCACCCCTGGCAGGCTCACCTTTGCTTCCGACTTCAGTCTGGATGAGAAACAGGCAAAAGAGGCCGGAGTTTACGAGTTGTATCAACCCGTGAGTCCCAATTTAATTATCACTTCTACTTTAGCGGTATGCTGGCTGAAGCTCCTACTCCTCTGTCTCTAGTGTCATCAAGTCCTTGAACGGTTCGAGCGTGTTGGGCTCTTGAAGGAAGAGTACTGTCTCCTCAAAGCCCTTGTATTGGCTAACGCTGATACTCGAATTGATGATTTTGGATCTCTGAAGAAACTGAGGGAGAATGTCATCTCAGCACTCTTTGATTGTTCGACAGTGCTGCGGTAATTTTTAGAGTTTTATGAATTCCAATGATGATTTATTCTTATAATTATTTTATTTTTCCATATGAGCAGGTCCGCAAATGCAATTAGCCACGTGAATATGCTGCTAATGTGCTTGCCAATTCTAAGACAGGCGGATTTAGCGATTAAGAAATTTTGGCTCTCAGTACGTCGTGAAGGGAAAGTGATGATGAACAAACTATTTGTTGAAATGTTGGAGGCCTACTTCCGTTGATTTCCAATTACGGAATTTACGATGAAATCAATTCAGCTATGGATGTCATCTCCCATCTCACGCCTTCTCATCTGCCAGAAAAAATAATCACTGCGTCTCTTGTATCCATAATATTCACAGTCGCCTAGGTTGTCCAGCCTCATCAGCAGTTCCAGCACTGTCACTATCACTGTGTAAGATTTCCTTAAAAAATCAAACTTCACTCGGAGGCTGAGTTATTTCGGGGTTGAGAATATGACAAGTGGTCCATAGATATGTTTTGAAGGAACTCCTGTGCTTCAGCTATTATACTAATTTACCAAAATATGTCTGAGAGCAATGTACAAATTATAATTTTAATGATCATCACTTTAGATTAAGGGTGGAGGGTAGTAATTGAGAGTCGGTTTGAAAGTACGAGTGCTTCAAGACTTCAGAGACGCTTACTCTCTCCTTTGCATTTCTCAAATATTTTTCTGGATGAACGTAAGACTTGACTGCTTAATTCGAAATTCGGCTATAAATTTTCAATGTTGTTAATGCAGTGTAGGTGTTTCAAGTGATACACTTTTCCTTTGGTAACATCATTCAGGTTTGGGGTAGCTGAGAATAAGAATTAAGTTCTAAAAGTAACACCTAGACTTTTAGTTTCTTTTCTTGCTATACGATTTCCCAAGAAGTTGGATATATTTACCTTTTGTTTTGATAATGGTTAATGTTAAATAAGTTGCATACCGGTTATACGCAATTCATTACTTTTGAGAGGGCGGGGCAGGGTTTTTTGTGCTTTTCTAGTGGCAATGTCAGGGGCGAGTGTCAGATTTTGCTGGATTATTCCAAAAATTTAAAGTACAAGGGCGTTGAATTAAGAACTATTGTTAAATATTGTTAAGTCTCTGTTTGGGTTTTTAGTGAAACTGTATTTATTCTATATAACTGTAATTACTGCCACTTTCGATTGTGATTATGCCTTTTCGCTTCTACTTTAGCGAGACAAGTTAAGTTGGGAAACTTTCTGCAAATCTTAACTGTCGTATGAGGTTTGGGGAAAGGGGTCATAATTCTTCTTTCCTAATCTCGAACTTTGTTTACTAATTGGACTTTTATGGAGTGGTTTAAGGTCAGGAGATCCAGAATCGATGGAAGTATAGAGGAAATGGGATTTTGAAAAATTATAACTATTGGCAGCTGGTCTGCGGAACGTAAAACTTAAACTAATTAATAGGAGATTGATTGATAAATTAGTTGATGGAATGCTGAGCATTTTCCACACTTGTAATCTTTGGTAACTTTTGCTCAGAGCGTGTCTTTCGTGTCGTCCTCTAAAAGGTACGAGGAGGGGTGTAGTATGTATATGGTGCTGGCCTGTCTTGGTTTGTACACTTTTAAATCCTGGTGACCTTATTTCGGCTAAAGTTCGTAAAAGTAAAAGCAATGTTATAAACATGGAAAGGCTAAAGGGAACTGAATATTTAGAAACATTTCAAAAACTTAAAAAAAAAGAAAGAACTTTGTAATTAATGTGGTAATGACGAGACGAGAGACATGATTTTGGGATGCGTTTTTAATTTTTTGACGGTTCAAGACTAATTCACCTGTACATGTACTAAAATGCTACAAATTAGTTTCTAAAATTTTATTAATTAACACAATTTGTCGACCAGTAGTTCCTTTCTCTCCCATCATTGCATTGGATCGTTCCTCAGAACTTGTTTACATTTTAGTTCTATGGATCGTCCTTGTATTGTACGATAGATGAAAAAATTGGAAGCCGTCATCGGCATACTAAACGTATTCTAACCTGTCCTTCAATGTACCTGAGAAATGTAAAATTTGGATTTAAAGAAGAAAAAATCAGAGAGTGCTATACGATTTGCTACTAGTTTTCAATTATTGTTACCGTCGCTGTGTCATGAAACTCTGTTGCTAAAAATTAACAAATTGATAAGAATTCTATATAATTGAACTGAAGAAGAGGACTTTTCCGGAATATTACTCTGTCTAGATTTATTTTTATAGCAGGAGAGCTCGCTCCACATGCGTATTAGGTCAGGATGAAGTGATTGACTGGTTTTTGCTGCTTTAGGATTAATTTGAAGAAATGGGAAGGGAATTTAAACTAAGTTAAATTAAAGACAAGCTAATAAAATACTGTAGTGATGCCTTGGCTTTAAAATAAGAGGCTCTCATTCATATCTGTTTCTTCCTTGGAGGCCGTCATACTGTTTAATTACGTTTACCTTTCTTTTCCTTTTCGACCACCGCAGAATGTACGGAAATGGAACAGAGAAAAGTAAATTTAAAGCGAAGCTGCTTAATTGTGCATGCTGAAAGTGCTGGAACCATCGCATCATTACGCGATTTAGTCATTTATTTTTATCAGAGAAGATACTTTTTCGCCGTATTGACTATTGTTTTGTTGGTCATCCTGATAAGAAATTGATCAACGGTACGCAATAAAGTAAACAACGATTTTAAATTGCACGACAAAATAAATAACGATCCATTTTTAATTTTAACAAGTTCACGATTTTTAACGTTTCATTACATAAAGGTAGGTTAGTATGTATTGAGTTTTGGTTTTATATTTGTCACCTGATGTTGGCGCGAATTTTATCCAATTTGGCTAATTCACTCGGCATACGAGGAACAAGAGAGAGAGAGAAAACATTTTGTTGAGAAATCCCATTTTGTTTTCTTTCGAATTCGAATGATTTACATTTGGGAGTTTGACATAACGAAAACAAGAATAAAAGTAGTAATCGGGTTAATAATTTGTCCAATGGAATTTGTTAGCATAAACTCTCGAAAGAATTTAGGCGTCCGAGAATTTAGTGTAAAAGTTCATCAGTTTCCGTTAGTTGGATTCCTTTTTACCACAGTAGGGATATTCCTGTCATCTTCACTCATCTTTCATCGATTAGAAGCTGATGTCGGATGTCTGGGAATTATTTTTCCGATTACACTTATTACAGTATGCATCAAGTTACACAACATTGTAATTAAAGGTAAGAAACTATCAAAAAAGCTCCAACCAAAATTTTATTTCTTCATCCCGTGCCCGTGTCACTTGAGTCAAAATCTTAATGTTTTTTTGTTACCAAAGAATCCGTTCTCATTATGCCATCACTCGGCATTCAACTGATGCAGACAACAGCTCTCGGTACTAAATCTGGCATTCGTTTTGTTCCATTCTCAATTATCAAAGATGTTGTCATCAATGAAACAATCAGACGGGTAAAATGCGTCTCTCCTATCATATTGTCTCCCTCAGATTTATTTGTTAGTTTATGTTAATCAATTTTTTTTTTATTTTGCGTATTATTTCTATTATTTGCCAGCAACATGTTATCACATACCTAACTCTGAGGCTACGGATAGAGGACAATCGTGGAAAGTTTCTCGTGCCGCTATTTCGCGTAAAATGGTTAAATCTTATTGCTTTTCTGGGATATTGTGCATTAATTAGAAGTTCAAATTTTTCAGGAAACATTGCCTAAGCTTCAATCCATCACTAAAGTGTACAGGGATATCCATAAAGTGTTACTGGAGTATGGAGTTTAAACGATTCATTCAAAATTAATTAACGCTAAATAAATAAATTAACGTTTCCTATTGGCTGGGGCATTATGCAACGATATACCCAATTTTATTCC
>Ga0194135_10001773_pt1 | contig 12976 bp, 10 predicted proteins | sample LitLau_LLRF_2013_FD_134024 | JGI IMG/M metagenome (GOLD analysis project Ga0194135, IMG submission 134024) | Freshwater sediment microbial communities in response to fracking from North America - Little Laurel Run_MetaG_LLRF_2013 (version 2) | ecosystem: Environmental > Aquatic > Freshwater >... | reverse complement strand
CTTTCATTTATAATCCTCAAAATTCATTTTTACTTTACACAAGAAGAGGAAGAAACCGGAGCAGGAGTTAATTGATCTCAGAACTGCTAAAGAAATGAAGCAGGAGGATAAATTTATAAGTTAATATGCTAAACTTTAGATTTCTCAGGATATGAACTTAAATTAACCAAATTAACTACACGGCTTGACGTTAATTTGTAAGCTTTGGGGGTGGTGATTACTTAAATACCGTAAATATCAACGTTAAACCAGATTTCAATACGGAAATCCCAATCTTAATCCTATCTATCACACTTTCCTCATAAAACTAGCTCTGCTCCTCACCACTTACTTCCCTCCCTTGCTCCTTCCTTTTTAAAAGGGGTTCAAATAAAAAGGAACAAGTGTATGAAATTAACTTTTACAATTTTAAAGTTTCAGTCGAATGGTCTACAACTTCGTTGAACTGTGGGAGCAGGGGCAGGACCAACTAGGGGAGGAGAAATTATGATTGAAAAGAGCAATTTACTATAATAGTTAAAAGAATCCAATCAAAAAAAAAACTCGAATTCCCCTCCTCAAGCCTCTTATATTATTGTAAATTTAGATTTTAGAGAGAAAATATTATTATGCAAACCATTTTGTAGTAGTCTAAGTTCATGTTAGGTTGTGCTGTTAATTTAGTTAACATCCTTCCCCTCTGATGGGTTTTATTTCCATAATTTCTTGATGGACATGTTCTTCTCAGAGTCCTTTTGCATAATTTTGGAGACTGCCATTTCAAAGTCTTCTTGTGTAACGTGGACGCGTCTCTCCCGCAAGGCGTACATCCCAGCCTCAGTACAGACCCCCTTCACCTCGGCTCCAGAAGCACCCGGCATCGTCTCCGCAATCTTCCGCAAATTGATCCCACGCGTCAAGTTCATCCGACGAGAATGGATTCGGAGAATGTCCAACCGAGCATCTTCATTTGGTGGAGGGAACTCAATCTTACGATCAATTCGACCTGGACGGAGGAGAGCGGGGTCGAGGATGTCAATTCGATTCGTGGCCATGATGACCTGAAATTCCAAAGCGACCAATCAGACTCTCTCTTGACGTGGGGCTCGTTAACGTTTATATTGTTGTGGGAAGTGTTTATTACCTTGATATTCTTGGTGGCTTCAAACCCATCCAATTGATTCAGAAGTTCCAACATTGTCCGCTGCACTTCCGAATCCCCTCCTGAATTTGATTCTATCCTGGATGATCCGATACTGTCAATTTCGTCCATAAATATGATGGAGGGTGCATGCTCTCTTGCCATCACGAACAGCTCACGAACCATTCGAGACCCTTCCCCAATAAACTTCTGGACTAATTCCGACCCCGAGACACGAATGAAGGTACACTCCGTATGATGGGCAACGGCTCGAGCTAATAGAGTTTTTCCGGTGCCTAGAAATGATGCAAAGGCCCGAAAATTTACAAATTGTGTCTAATAAAAGATGTAAACCGGATGTGGGACGAAGGAATGGGAAATGAGAATTCTTACCAGGTGGTCCGTAGAGGAGTACTCCTTTGGGTTGAGCAATCCCAAGGGCATCAAACAATTCTGGGTGTTTGACTGGAAGCTCAATTACTTCTTTGATTTCCTTGATTTGCTTGTCCAGACCCCCAACCATTTCGTAAGTGGAGTCAGGCACTTTCTCAACCATCATCAAGGATACCAAGGGGTCAACTTTGTTTGGGAGGACACGGTGAATAGTATATGAATCGTTCCGAAGGGCAACGCGGCTATTTGGTGTCAGGGTTGCAATGTCAATGTTCTTATCCACGTCTACAACGAACTTCCCTTCTGGATGAACCTGGAATGAAAATTAAAATCGTTACAAACTGAACAAAGGGATTCACTCGAGTTGTTGGTTAGGTTAGACATTCACAACAAACCTTGACAAGGACTTTCTTTTTATCCATAGCACGCACAACTTCACCGACATAGGATCCCTGTTCCTGAAGCAGTTGAAGTTCCTCCCGTAACATCCGAACTAAAGTCGGGAAATTACAGAGATTATGAGATGTTGAACATGTAATATGAAGTAAAGTCAAAGAAAAAAATGCTCACCTTTGGCATTGAGCTCATTCCTCTGTGCTTGGAGTCGGCATAAGTTCTGTGTTTTGTCGGCAACAGTAAGCTGGAGTTCATCAATCTTAGCAAGATAGTATGCCTTTAATCCAGGCCCTCCTGGTCGCTCCGGATCTGAGCTAGTAGTCACTCTCAACTCCGCCGTATCTGCTCGTATAGGTTCAAGTGGATCTTCCGCACGACGCTGTCACAAAAACAATGCTCCATCACATACATCTTCCTTTACTTATACAGTGATGAAGAGAAGACACTTACATGAGACTCCGTTAGCACAGCCGCCATAGCTCTTGAATTTTATGCTTGAGTTATCTGAGGACCTTCCGGTTGTTGTCCTCACGCCACACAAATAAAAATGGATCTTGCGTTCCAAATGAATACTGCAAAAATAGTCAGTCAACCTTTTTTAACCCAATAGTAAGTAATGAGAATGCCAGAACAGAAGGGAAGCTAGTTCTCTATTAATTGAATTCAATTTCATGACATTACATTCAAAGTCGGACACAACTCAGGAAACAGCTGAGAGCATTGTAAAAAGAAAATAATTTCGAATCTTGCCTTTTACGAAATAATTTGAGCTGTCAAGCCATCTTACCTTTTCCAAGCCGGACAGTTTAATGTCGCTTTGCTCGGATTTACTAGATAACACTCACTGGGCGGAGTAGGTTAATTGAAATACTTTTGACTTTGGATAATTTGACACACCAAGAAAGGTGACTCGTATCTTAGAATCTGTGTGTGACGACGATTTGGACGAGAAGGAAGAATGAATGATTAGATGAGAGTGCAAAAATACTGAAATGAAAACTTTTCTAACAAACAAGTGCGCACAAAATGTGACTAGAAACCCTCGAAATTCAAAATGAAAAGCCACATTTGACTCACACATGCATGCATGAATCCATCCGGACGGTCAGCAGCGTCAAGAAAATGAAAGACGAAGCCTCGCGTCTGTTCACAGTAATAATATTTAAATCAATTGATTACAAATTAAGTGCGAGTAAATTGATTAAGAATTCGGATGACCTGAAATGCATCATGTAAATAGATGTGCAGTCTTAGAGCCAGCATCTGTAAAATAGATTGGACTTTGTTGGAATTTTGACAAATTGGAAATTGACAAAGATCAAAAATCAAACGGTTCTTTAAGCTGACGAGGTGTGGTAATGCTAATAATATTATTATGTGGGTCTTGATGAGTCGGCTCGGAGGTCACTCGCCTAAAGTAACATGCGTTCGGTGATAGCCGAAAGTTCCTTCAATATTTAGCTTTGTTTACTTCGTTGGTTTCTTACCCCAGGGGGGAGGGTCCCAAGAACACAATCCAGCATTCGTTCCTTTGTACACTGCTGCTCAAGTTTTGGAAAAGGGAGTCTCGAATGATCGTTTTTAACCTACCTTGCGAGTGACTGTATTTTCTGTCCAATCGATTTGATTAAGTTGTAACCTTTCCCTTCCCTTCACACGTGGCGTTGTCTCTAGGGTCACAAGAATACAAAATGGACGTAATTGGACTTAAAAATTAACTTTACCTCATCCTGGAAATGGGAACGCGGAGTCACTACGGAAAGCTACCCGGTACCTGAGATTAAGCATCACTCTCCAAAGACGGAACGTGGGATCAGCTTACTTGGAACCCTTCCATCTGTAAGAACTGGCGAAAATATACCTCCTTGAAGGACTTAGTTAAGATTACTTAGCAACAGAAGACATCATCAGTGATAGTTGTTGCATAATAAATTATTTATAGTCCACAACAAAAAACTTTTGGATTTGAGTAATTTATTTCCATATTGTGTTCGTATCGGTATCCCTCCTCCTCTCGAATACAGTTGAAACGAAACCTGAGTTACTTGATCAAGTTAAAATTATATTGGGTGCGTCCATTATTCAGTGCTGTTGTTTACCACTGGGAAATAACTGAAGTTAATATGGTCGATTCCCACAGCATCTCAGTCATAACTACCGTAAAGGTTCCACGTTTCCTTCTTCTAACAATAAGTTCTCATCTTAGAATTGTTTGACCAGCTAATTTCAAGGAGAAAATTTCGGTCTTTGCGTTTAGGTGTTTGGAGTCGCCCTAATCCTGTCGTCTACGGTGGTGATTTTGGATTACAAAGACAAACACCGAAAATGTCATGGGCACTTTGACCAATTCTATGCGAAGAATAGTGAGGCTCATCAAGCTTCTTGCTGGGGTGATGATATCGTCTTTGGAAGTGGTGCAATGTTGATGATAAGTGGAGTACTGCAATGCCTCGGTGCGATCCCAGTGAGCTTTTTTAAATTGCTCTAATTAATAGAAAACTTGGCACTTGCAGTTAAATTGCATGATTTGTATTATTGTAATTTGAAGGCGTGGTTCCTCTACTGGAAAACTTGGTCTCTCTTCCAAGTTGTTTTATTACTGGCATCTCTCGAAGCCATTGTTCTTCCATTTGCACTGGAAGGGGTGGCAGGATTTGGTGGACCGGAAGACATTAAAATTCTAATCCTGTCAGGGTTCGCAGGAGTTGAGTTCCTCTTTGCCTTCCTTTCCCTCTTCGTCATGGCCGTCGTGCGGTTTCAGTAATTGACGCCTCTGATCGAGAAACGGTTAAGTCCAATCAATAAGTCAATAATCGCAAGGTCATTAAACTGCTGTCAGTGTCTTTTTACCTGAAAATTAGCACTTTCTACCAGAAGCTAGGCACTCCCGTTAGGCCTTTTGTCATTGAAATGGAATATTGACGCAGATTTTCATGCAAACTTTATTCACTTTCCCTTTCCCTCTTACCTTAATTTCAACCCTCTCCCAGAATTCGGATGATTGGAAAAGGGGAATAACTTATTCGAAATTATTTCCGCCTGGCTGGGATTGGGAATCGATTCAACTGGACAGGCATAAATGTTTTCTCCTCAGAAGGGAAACCTGTGAGAATTGAAGAAATCATATGAATTGACGACGTGTGAAAGTGTTATCTGCGGACTTTAACTGCATTTTATTTAATGCGAGTGCTCTTCCAATCCCATTCCAATCTCTTCACGCCAATAGCAATATGAGGAACGTTCATACCGTGTATAAAGTGTAAACCAATTTTCCCGTTGACTTGAATTCCACCACCACCACCGCACCGACAGACTTTATACTTGGTCGTTTAATTTTGAAATCTTCAGCTCTAGTCCCACACATACGCTGCTTTCTTCGCTTTCTCTACTTGCTCCTTGCACTTTCTCCATGTTACAGTCTCGGAGCATCACGGACTTCCCCCTTATAAGATACCACCAAATTCAGAGCGTCTCCCTCACTCAGCTAAACCCCAACTACCGGGTAGGACTTGCATCTTCCTTAGTCTTGGTGCGGGCAGTACTGACAGTTTTATCCAAGAATGTCCGGACAGAAATAAATCTGGTTCCAATATTTCAGCTACTAACAACAAAGTTAAATATTTTTCATAGTTCATTTGGAATGCAAACTTAAACACAACATAGACATGTGAACGACTTTTCCCCGAACGAAACGCAAGATGGAAAAACGGTAAGAAAAGTTTCCGAGTAATAAGAACTCGCTATAGGTTATAAGAAACTCTCTTTCCCTGTCTTCAAGAATTTGATGTAATGATCATTTGGTCCAGGAACGTCGTTCCATTTAAAATTTTAACAACTTCCATCTTAGTAGTCTAGATTGCTCGACACGGATTATCCAACAATATGAACCTGTTCAAAGTTTGGTAATTTTGATCGCTTTTTATCAATTACGTTTAACGGCAGAGGAACGAATGTCTGAAATTTGAAATGGTCTCCGTTCTCCTAATCTTGACTTCCCATCAACCTAATTAACCCTAATACATTCTTTGCATGATTACATCTCTAGCAAAGTAGGTGAAAATGGACGCATGTTTTTATAATCGGAAAGGTGTTTCCTGTTCTCCCGCTTGGAATTTGGTTTCCGCGGACCTCTCCGCTGCTCGTGCGGTTAATGAAGGCAGATTAGAATGTTAGGAAGGGATGGAGGAGTGAGGGCGGGGCATTTGTGGTAATCGAAGAATTAATATTGAAAACGATTTATTTTTCGAAAACGTTTGCTGGTACATTACTTACCCAGGTTGCAGGTAGGTCCCCCACGAAAGGCTTAAGGCTTTAATATAAAATTTAAATAAGAAATTTAATAAGCCAACGTTCCTGACATCACAAGGACAAAGAATGAGGAATCCATTTATCAATCCATTTTTAATGTGTGATTGCGGTATTTTTTAATTAAAATATTTTTGATTACAATCCAACATGCAGCATGATGTATATTAGGTACCTATTAGGTATACAGTAAACTAAATAACTTCACATTGGAAAAGAGTGACTTTTTTTTAGTTCTTCGGACAGTTTTCCCATTTTATTTTTGTGTTCTTACTAATTTAGGCTCTTCCTATTCCAAATCCATTGTTTTCCGGCTACATTAATAAAGGACGACATGGAGTAGGAGAAAGTGGGAGAAAGAGTGAATGAGGAAATAAGTGTTTCTACTCTCTATTTCCAAGTTTTCGAATCATGAGAATTCCGGATCATCCATTACATGAAAAACTTTCTCTGTCTTCGTGGTGAAAGTTTAAACATTGTGTGGGATTTAGAAAGGAATTGAATGAAACAGGAGATTCCCTATTTGTTCTGAAGTATGAGCTCTGAAGAAAAAGTTGAGCTTTCACTCTATCATAAATCCTATCACTCATTCCGTACATTACCGGACGCTTAGAGAGAAAAAAGGCCAAGTTCGGCGAAGAGCAGCAGCAGATGGGGAAGGTTTAGGACGCGGGCGACGAATGCGACAACTTTCTCTTCTGATGACTCCACTTTGATCTCTTCTTCTCTTTTAAAAATCTCGCTCCCAATTTCCTTTGTCATATTCGGAACTGTGAGACAACAGGCGAGTGATGCGGGTTATTATTTTGTCTTCGTTCCATACGCATGTCGAGCATGTCGAGTTTTACCCTTTCCATTCCAGTTAGTAACCTGGAACAGGTAACAAAAAATTCCAAACTTTTTATTACAAAATATTATTTTGTGTGATGCACAAACTTTCGCCGCGGATTCGATTCTGGTCCACTGAGCCTTCAGCTCTGAAATCCAATGGAACAACATGTTCCGCCTCGCCGGTTTGCTCAAAAATGGTACAACTAGATTAATTTATTTTGGCAACGAATGAATCCTTTGCGAAACAGAAACCTTTTGTCCGTTAATTCATTTGGCTCCTGGGCTGCTTCTCCGTTGATTAATGCTGCTCAATTGAATCACATCTATATGTACTACACAGAAAGAGAACAGGGGAAATTAGATTGATGCATGCCAAAGAGGAAGTACTTCCCACTTCACCAGTCAGTTATGAAATTCCTTTGATGTGTGGTGGGCTAATTTGATTCACTTTCATTGGACGTGTGAGTGCATGCTTTCACTACAGTCAGACGCTTCACCTCAACATTCTGGAAAGGTCCACTTTCTGCTGGACTCCTATCATCCCCGCATACTCCATTTTGTAAGTAACTTAATTTTGGGGTGTGTCCCATTCCCATTTTCTTTCCTGAAATCTGGGTGATAATGGGAACCGGAAATAACTAGCCCCGTTTTCCGACTCCTTCCTCCCCGTGCTTGTTTTCTCGAGTACTTTCATTCTCCTTCCATTCATTCCCAGTCCCAACTTTGTTCAATTTCGGCATACGGCAGAATGTAAGAATTAGAATTGCTCAAAGACATTTCCTTGCTGCATCTTGTTCTTGATCTCGTCTCCTGTGCCTGCTGCTCTTCTGTGTGCTCTGCCTCTGCCAGAAAATAATTACGTTGATTTAAGAGCCGATGGAATTGCTTAGTAACCCAATTAACTTGATTGAGCATCTCCGCTCATCCTGACAGAGAAAACAAGTTACGCAAAGGCGCGTTCTCTTTGATTAGCAAACTTTCCCTTTCCACACTAATTTAGCTTGTTACAATAATTAGAAATTGGAATTCAATGTGAAAGATGTGCCAAGGTGTTCAAGGTAAGTGCGTAAGTCGTCCACTCGTTCTCTATCTCCCTTGGATTTCACTTACTTTGATCCTCCATCCTCCTTTTGTCCAATCGGCGAAAGGAAGGGCACAAGGTCGAAAAAAAATAGAAAGGAATGAAATGAAATTGGAATCTTCCTGTTTCCTAGCGACATTGCAACTAAAGGCCACGAGGAGACATTATGATAAGGTTACAGCCACACCTTTAATGTTGGGCTGAGGGGGATGAGTGGACTTGATGTCTTTTTTCCCCATCATCATTTCGAGGAGAAAGGGACAGAGCTGAGGTGAGTTTTAACGGGAAGCAATTTAAGACCGCCTTTAAATGAGGAATGGGAGAAATGGGCCATTGAGGCGTGGTGATCTCTCTTCTCCTTACCACTGTGACGGTGTGACCTCCGAGGACACCCTTCTGGTCCTTCCCAATTCATTCTTAACCCCTACTTTACAGTTACCAGTTTGAGTGGGAGAATAAAAGAACGAAATCTATTTTTAAGTCTTTTATAGTTAGCCAAGATAGCATGAATCTGCTTCCTATTTGAAAAATGTCCGACACGGTTTCCACCTTGAAAGTTCCATTCGCGGAAGCAAAACCCGGAGACGCCCCTCCGGCTCACATTTTCAATTCCTCTGTAAGAACATAACTATCGTAGTTCCGTCCTTTATTTTTAACTTTACGACATAAATCAACTCACCCTTTGGATGAAGAAGATGAAGGTGAGGGGTAATTGGAAATCACTCCGGGAGAGATTGGAAAAGAGATGAAAGTTCTAAATTTACTACATAATTTGAATGAACTTGGGTTTCGGGGAGCCCAGCAACGGTGACTGAGCTTTTCCGTCATTTCCAATGGCGACCGATGATTAGGTAGGAGCAGCCAAAAGCGGAAATACGCCACTTTCTAAACGACTAAATCACCCAGAAAGATCACTCCGACTTAGGTAGGAAATAAAACCGAATTATTGGGCTCACATCCGTTCCAATTTAAGGCGCGTTGAAGGAGAAGACGGAAGGGAAGACTAAAGTGCCCCGAGTGTCTTCGCTTGGGTCGGTCGGGGCCTGAATCCAAGGATTTCCCATCCTTTCCTTTCTGATACTTTTCCTTTCTCCCTTTGCCGGTGGACGGCAAGTGGTGAAAGCAGGAGACATTGTTCTGGGTCTCCTTTCCTCCTTCCATTTCGCTCGTTGAATTTCTTCGGAATTCAATCCGCCGATTCTTTCTTAACTGCCAGGAAAGAATGCCAGCCAGTAAGAATTGAACTTTTTCATTATTGAAGAAGATTAATTAGCATGCCCGACATGTGTAATTCTGACAATAAAATTGAAGTGAAGATATTAAAGTTTAATAATTTATCAGAAAGTGCGTTGTCTTTGACAAGTCATGTCAATGGCTCACCCTCATCCCTTTGTTCTAATGCGAGCTTTGTCGTTTGTCTCGGCCTCGTTTTCCCTTTCCTCCAAATAATTTGGAGGACAAAGAAAAAAGTAATGAGGAAAATAAGGAAACCGAGGTTTAATTCAATTTCTGATCTCCTCCCTCTAGACTCTACTCTTCTCTTTCAATTTTTAGGTTCCTCCCCATCTCTCTCCACAGAAGGGAAAGTTAGTTTCCACTCAACCTTCATTTGCTGACGCTGTACAACACAATCTCCGCCAACATCCCGCTCTTCTTAGCTCTTTCAATGCGTTTGGTTGAACGACTTCTCAATCAGCATAAATTCCCGGTTTTGGGAAGATTCTAAATTCAGAATTAAGTTATAATTGAAACAGATGGTGATGAATTGAGGGAAGGCAGAATCCGTCAAGTCAAGAAAAAGCTTTCCCTTCACTGAATCCTTTGAATCTAAACCCCGTTTGACTGACAAACTCATTTGACAGGCGTGTTCCAGGGATGATGGACCAGTCGGAGCCCAGGATTTGGAAAAGTAATCAACAGGTTCATCAGTTACTCCAAATTGAGCCGCAGTCACCAGAAAACCCGCAAACGGACCGATTTCCCGTTCCCGGATTTCCTCATACACAAGTTCCGACGACACTCACTACAGAGGAGGAATGGAATTGCCTCTACAATAGTACGGATGTGGTAGAAGTATTCAAGCGAAGCACGACGGGATTAGAAGACCCAGCATCCCACCGCATCTCCCCACGTCAAATCATCCTGAATTCAATTAGCGAAAAGAACAATCTGGGAGGAGATGGACCTGGGCCTAATCCTGTCACCTGTAATCGGGGTTGGGATGGGATCCTTTGTTGGCCGGAAACAATGGGTGGCCAAGATGCAATTCTGCCCTGCTTCTCTCATCTCAATGACGTCGCCTACAATACCTCTGGTAAGACTCGGATCTCAGAAGCCTCATCTTATGCTTTCTCCGTTTCCCGTTCTTTTTTTTCAGGCCTGTGAGTAGTCGGGTTGAAAATAGGGATGATGAAGAAGATATTTTTTAAGCATCAGCGCGGAAGGAACCCTTTTCCCCCCATAAATATTTCGGCTTCGGCTGTTCCACCTTCATTTATTCCCTCCTGATCTCCTCTGAATATTAAATCACCTGGATCAAGGGACAGGAACGCTTTCTAATAGAAGCAAATATTTTCGCTTCTTTTTATCTTTTTGTTTTTCCGGAAAGTGGAAGAATGTGCGTCTTATTTTGTTCTGGTCTTTATAAATCCGAGAGCTTTCTCCTTTCCAATCTCCAATCTCTCCAGACACGCTTTCTCTCTTTGGCTTAAGAAGAATTCCGGATAAGGTCCCCCAAAATGATTCTTCATCTCCCGAGTTTCCGAATCAGTTCCATTTGTCGAGGGCACTGGGAGACGACGATATTAAGTTTAGTAACGGCAAAGTGCTCACCTCTTGCCCCCATTTTGCCATCATGTGTCTGGCTCTAAAGTGGGCTTACTTTCTCCTTGGTTACACTTTCTTCTCCTTGCATTCTCTCGGAGGGAGGGAAGATAGCCTATTTTTCTCCGTTCCCACCCCTCAACTTGTCTCGTCTTCTTTCGAGAATGTAAAAGGAACACAAAGTAGGAATCCCTGTCTCCTGGATAACATCCTGTGGAACCACCCTAGCCAAGATTCCATGCAGGATTCATTTCGTAATAAATGGATGGACATGGGGATCCTTGGAGGCTCCCGCGCGCACGCATCCTTCGATTTCCGGTGTTTTTTTGGTGTTTCGCAATTTCAACTGCGTTTACGGTCCTCGCAGGCCGAGTATGAATTCAATTGGAGAAGCATACCATGATTCTTAACTGAGATAAATCAATCACTTCCAATGTATCAAGTAATTAATTTGCCAATAGAATTGAAGTGGAAAATTGATCCACAAAGGGATTCCAGAGGGATTTAGTGGGGTGCGGACTTTCGCAAAAGAAATCCAGGAAGGGCGAGGAGTCGATGCGACCCTTGTAACCCCATGCAACTTCCCACTTTCACTGTACTGTCCCTCCAAACATGGTAGACCGAGATTGGATCGCAGTGGCAGCAGCTGTCAGGGGAGCGCATTTCAACTTTCACTTGCGTGGGAAAGAATTCCAGACAGAGTAGAGGAAATGCTAACAGGAATTTCATTAAGACCCAAATTCGATTCATTTGCTTTGCTTGGGAGGAGTTTTAGTTGGCTTTCCTTCCAAAATTGAATTTTTTTGTTACTTTCACTTTCCGCTTTCGTTTTCTTTCCTAGGCATGGCGAGAAGGTCGTGTGATTTGGAAGGTGTTTGGGAGAATCCGACCGACTATACGAGATGCATCGCTCTGCCTACTTCCGGGCAAACAGAGGACAGGAACCTCAACATCACCACCGGCGTCTACTTGGGAGGCTACGGCCTCTCACTCTTCTTCCTCATCATTGCCCTCTGTATCTTTGTCTCCTTCAAGTAAAATCAACTTTCACCACCACTTTCCTCCTTTTCCTTCCTCCTGGCTTATTGAGCAATTCTCATCCCAATCCAATTTTCTCCATGTAGGGAATTACGGTGTCTCCGGAACAAGATCCACACGCAACTGATTCTCACGTACATCCTGTCAGACGCACTTTGGATTATCACCAACTTTACCTCCAACTACCAGGCTAGTCAAGGGGGGGGGGATTGATATTGATTGATTTCAATTGAGCCTTAATTATTCTCTGCGTGTCCCACTTAGGCCAATTCCAGTCATGTCTCCTGTGTCACCTTCATTCTCCTCCACTACGCCCATCTTACCAACTTCTTTATGATGTTTGTCGAAGGTAACTTTAATTTATCCCACCACAATCTGATTCATCTTTGATTCGATTTGTTTTTAAGAGTTGAGGAGGGGAGGGGTGGGGGGAAGGAATTAGTCCAAACTCAATAATCTTGGATTTTGATTTTCACTTCCTGTAGACTTGCCTGACTGAGTTTTCCTTTTAAGAAATTCATTTACCTTAAACCCGTCCGCAATTCGTTCGTGAAGGAATCAGTCCCGGAGGAGCACCGACGAGGCGGAGGAGGAACAGGAAAAGCTCTAAGCAGCTTTCTCGCTGGGGATTTGATTTCTGACGAGTTTATGTTATTTCCTCAGAGTGACTCACACGAAAGCTTTCTCTCTAAATTGAGTCAGAAAATGGATTCGGGTAGAAAGGATGAGGCTTTTAGGCTCATTAAAACCGGAATGCCACGGCTAGCTGGAGGCACTTTCCCTTTGGAGAGCAGACTTTTTTTTTCATGAATTCCTTTCCCCGTTCTATAAAACATCCCGCAGTATGTAAGTTCTTAAAATCCGACGTTTTTAGTTTTAACCCTGGTTTTAGTCTCACCAAATTGGCTAAAATTTGGAAGACATCCTCGTTTCGCGAAGAGGAAAAGGAAATGAATCCTCCTGCGTGGGGAAATTCTTACAAGGACAGT
>Ga0194135_10001772_pt1 | contig 12988 bp, 8 predicted proteins | sample LitLau_LLRF_2013_FD_134024 | JGI IMG/M metagenome (GOLD analysis project Ga0194135, IMG submission 134024) | Freshwater sediment microbial communities in response to fracking from North America - Little Laurel Run_MetaG_LLRF_2013 (version 2) | ecosystem: Environmental > Aquatic > Freshwater >... | reverse complement strand
TTCTTGATATTTGTCTGTTCGGGTACATCAATTTCAGTAATTACAAAAGAGTGCATGTATTTTTTGATATCTATGATAGCATCGGGAAAAGTACCTTTAAGAATAGGGTTATAAATAATAAGTGCTTTATACAAATACATACTATCTGGGCGTTTTTCTTTGATGATATAAGAATAATCAAGCGGTTTTTTCTGATAGTAAAAGTAGGAGGAATCCGGGTACTGTATGCCTAACCTTGTGTCTGTAAACTTCTCAATTAACCTCCCGTTTCTTTCGTCTCTTATCACAGTCATGGAGTCTTTTCCTTTGCCTCTGATACTATAAAAAAACTGAGGGATGCGAAAAAGGTCTTTCGTAACAGAATCTACAGCCATAATTTTACCCACAGATGCAGATAGAGAATCGTAGTATAATCCAAATTTTTCTATTCTTTTACAGATAAAATAGCCATGTAGGGTGTCATAAACTGTTGATATATTAGTTGATATTCCTGCGTGGTTTACGCTTACAGTTTGTGTGGGTCTGATCACTGTTGACTTTAATATCATGTAATCTTTCGAGGAAATCAAATCTTCTGTAATAGGAAATGTAAGCAGTTCTCCGTTGCTATTCGGTATCTGCCATGTATTTACTATGTGGATAGCTTTAAAATCAGTTATATTAATGTCCTGGGTGAAGCCCTTTGAGACGAAAAAAACAATGATAAGAATTATGGATATCAAAATTTTTTTTAAAATATTTTTCATGAATTTTAATTTGTTAAGAATACTTTTTTTGCGACGCCATGAGTGGTTTTGTCAGTAATTTCGACATCAACTGGTAGTCCTGTACAGTATGTGGTCAGCCTAACCTGAAAATATAATTCTGTATATGCTGTTGTCGTACTATATACAACGGCTCGCGGTGGCTGAAGGTCTGAATATGTTAGCGTATAGGTAACAGTAGCACCTTGAAGGGTTACACCCTGATGTGCTAATGAAATCCATTGCCAAACTCCACCTATATTTTCCTGTGTTCCTATGTCCCGGCTTACAAATTGCCAACCACCCAAAATAGAGGCATAAACTACCCAGGTATAAGTAATAGTCCTGTGGGTTGCGTCAATGTTTTGTATATCCGAAGATAGTAGGGCAGTTGAAACTGCTACATCTGCTATTGAAGTCACGAGTGATCGTACGCATGCATTATAATCAATACCGCCGCCGCCGTTATTTCCACCTCCACCTCCGCCATCGCCACCACCACTTCCTCCGCCGCTTCCGCCGCCATCGACGATAGATCCAAATAAAATTAAATGTGTTTTACCATTTTCCGTATTCATCCCTATCTTTTTCATCACAATTTAAATTTGGTTCTGCTTCTTTTATTCAGGTTAAGCGATTCCTTATCCTCATTTTGATACAAGGAATTTTATTGTTTTATTTTTTTTAATCTATTATTAAGTATCTGTAAATCAAATGTATGTAATTATGAATCGTTGGGCAAGGCAGTTTGTCCCATTATTATAGGTGATCAATGCTAAACTGATTTATAGTGAAAATTAATGACCTTAACCATATGCCGTAATTATACCGTAAACAAGTCGTAAAGAAATAAAAGAGCCTTAACTTATCTTTAAAGCACTAAATAGCTATAGTTATGAAAAACAGACAGATGGCGCAAAAAATTAAAGAGCTGCGTAATCGTAAAGGATTTAGTCAGGAGCAATTAGCTGAAACTGCCAAAATTAACCTAAGAACTGTTCAGAGAATTGAAGGAGGTGAAACTGAACCAAGAGGTGATACGTTGAAACGGATAGCGCATGCATTAAACGTTGCTCCTGATGAATTGATAGACTGGATCGAGCAGGAGGATAAGCTATTTTTAGTATTTCTCAATATATCTGCATTATGTTTTATCGCATTTCCGTTGTTGGGGATTATCGTTCCACTTGCTATCTGGGTATTAAGGAAAGACAAGATTAAAAATATTAACGAAACCGGAAAACGACTTATAAATTTTCAAATTACCTGGTGTTTAATTGTGTTCTTACTGTATGGAACTGTTTTAATCTGTTCGATTTTTGGATTTAATGTGCCAATTCCAAAATCTGATCCAAATAGTAACGGTATAATGGAATTGTTAACGATTATTCCTTTGTTCTATTTGGTAAACGTCTTATTGATTATAATCAATAGTATCAGATGTCATTATGGAAAAAATGTGTTTTACCTGCCTGCTTTTAGATTCTTAAAATGAAATTTGGGATTTCCCAAGGTGGTAATAAAGGTTTATTGAAATCAATCATTCATATCTTAACCCTGGTCTTCCCGAATATTGGGACTAATGTCCCTGTATAAATATGCTATTGTCTGTAAATTAGTCTACCTGACCAAGTATGATGATAACACCCGATGATTTACAAACTATAATTTCCGAAATCGAAAGATCTGGTTTGCAGCAGATCAAAATAAGCGCTGAAATCAGAACATTCGAATTAAAGGCTAATCCGGCTCTATTATCTAATTTATCAGGAAATTGTGGCGCATTTATCGTCAGATCCATCTTGCATGAATTAAATATTAATGAGCATCATGTGTTCAAATGGAGGTTGGAAAATAAATTCAGGCAATATCAAGTACTGGATTATTACATCCCTGGCTGTATGCCTCAAACGTTTGGTTTTTCAAAGCTATTAAATCAGTCAAACGGAGTGGAGCAGATCAAATCATTGTTTGCGCAAGGTTTCTTTTTGAAAGAGACTTTAGGAGATGCTTCTATCTCTAGAAATAATTGGGATAAAACGGCAAAATTTGATCTTATTTCAAAACTTCCGAATGTCAGCAGTGGGGAGTATGAAAGCTATATGCTACAAAAGAAACTGCATGTCAAATGCGAATTCAGAGTACATACATGCTGTAAAGACATTATTCCTGGTCTTATTTATATAACGCAGGGGGAGATGCCAGCTGACAGACGCGCTGGGGTTGAGAAATTTGTAAATGAGATATTGCAAAAACTTCCGGATGTGATCCTGAAGGGAACATTCATCGCATGGGATATCGCACTGGCAAATGACAACCAATATTATATTATTGAGGCCAATTTTACTGGTTTTCATCCCGAGTACCGTGCTGGATTCCAGACAACAGGTTATGTAGACGATCATCACTTTGGACCGGTAATAGCCGCTTGGTTAAATAATTATTTCAATGAAAAATTTGGAATTTCTATAGGTGCCGTTGAAAACAGTTTATTAGAGGATCATCAGTTTTATAGAACATTTTTATTTTATAGGTCCGTATTCAACGCCGGAGTCATGGAGATTACCCGGGAGAATACAAAAGACAATCCAGTTTCGGCTGTTATATATCTGGGCGAGGACACCAATGAATCTATAATGAGATTAATCAACCACTTTTTACTGGTTGATTATGCTGAAATGTACTATGTACTTGTAAAGGATGAATACCTTTTAAAAGTCAGGGAGTTATTTTCAGGGGGCCATCAGATCACTGTATGGGCAGAATCTGAGCTCTTCTCTAAAGATCAATACGAATTGGTCAAACAGCTGAATGATGACAAAAGAAAACGAATTTGTTGTTCTCATTCAGTCAGCAGAATAAAAAGCAAAGCTCACCTGATTATTTAACTATTCTACACGCAAAGACGATAAACAAATGGGGCTAATTAATTATAATTATTATAATGTTGTTTTATGGAGAAAGAATAGTGAGCATAGATGTTATCCCAATGATATTTTAAATTTCGAACCTGATGGGGAAGACTATGATTATCTGTTGTTTCTAAAGTTTGATCAGCAGCAATCGTATTCTATCCCAAATATTGATACATTGATTGCATCATTGGAATTGGTTTATGAAGCGGATGAAACTAATTTTGTAGTGCTTACGCCAAAAAAAAAGGCGCCGCTTTATACAGCCAGGGAAGACGAATTCGTGTATTCTTTCAGTTGTCAATTCCAGTATTTCAAAAAGCTCGTTAGTTCATTCGGTAAAACCAGGGTTTTCTCTGGTAATTTATTGTTTGAGGTATTAGAGCAAATATCCAAAGATAATTCCAGGTCAAAGCGAATCCTGATCAGGCAAATTCCCTTTGAGGTTAGCAGGAATGTTTCTGTTACAAACTATAGTATCGTTATCCCGCACAGAGGAGATAATCAATATTTGAGAAATGTACTTTCCTTTTTAACGCAGGCTGAGGAGGCAAAAGTATATGTAGGTATTGATCAGGGGCTTACTGATGAGCTGGTAAAGCTTACAAAGGATTATGCCCATGTTTCTTTTTATAGTTTTATGCCTAATCCCGTTGGGCCATACGTAGTTAGGAATAGATTGATTGACCTGAGCGATGGCGAACTTATATTTTTTCAGGACTCGGATGATATACCCTGTTCAGATAGATTTGAACGTATATCGGACTACATCAAAGAAAGTGATTGTCAATTATGTGGTTCTCATGAGCTCAGTGTTGATTATTATGAAAGGACTGTTCGGGCCATCAGATTTCCAATAGATGTAACAGCCGCATTAAATGACGGTCCCTGGCATGCGTTGCTTCATCCGGCTTCGGCAATTACAAGAAGAGCGTTCTATGATTGCGGAAAGTTATCAGAGGAACGGACTTTCGGCAATGACACGAAGTTTTTGTTAAACAGTTTTTTTATTTTGAAGAGTGTAAAAAATATAGATGAGTTCTTATATATACGGAAAAGACATCCCGGTGCGCTCACCACTTCACCTGACACCAGTATAGGGTCGGAGATAAGGAGAAATTTGGCCTATAGCTGGAATAATGATTTCGAATGCATCAGGAACGGAATTTTAAAACTCGAGAATTCAAGCTTGCAGCCTGAAGGTTCAAAACTCACATTCGAAGTAAAGAAAATGTAATTAGAATGATTTGTCTGGATTACTTAATGATATTCAGTCAATGATCCGATTGCTTACCTGACTTGATCAATTGTATCGCAAATTGTAGTTGGGTGTCCACACCTTTTTTGATATCTGTTGATTTTGGTTTGATTTCAAAATCGGGTTTGATGCCATGATAATAACTTTGTTCGCAGGGTAGATGCAGCTCAACAAAGGAAATACCCAGATCCAGCTTGGAATTGGGCAGGGAGACGTAAGTATGATCAGCGACGAACTTAGTTGTCTGTGCTGGTTCTGTTCCGATGATTTTGCCGAATCCATTACATTTAAATATGCCAGCAATGATTGCACCGCCCGAAAACGTGTGATTACTAGTTAGCAGATAGGTTTTTCCTTTGAATATGTTGGCTTTTACATGCGGCATAACGGTGATCATCTCTTTATGATTGAATTTCAGATAATCTGCAACAATGCCATTTGGCTGGCTCATAATAAAAGCTGAATCAACCGGATCACTGTGGTTGGGATCGTGGCTAAGATAGAGGTTCTTCAGGTCTTTGGTGATCTTGTATTTTATACCAGTGTAGAGTTGGTATGGCTGATTGTTCAGGTAATTAAACAGACTGTCCGCCATGCGTCCCCGCCCGCCGCCATTTTTGCGGATATCAATGATCAGGTTAGTAATATGGTTTTCCCTGATGACCCTGAAAGTGCTGTCCAGGAAGGTGTCGAATTCTTTGGTTTTAAACATCCTGTTGAAGGTCAGCAGGCCAGTAGTCCGATCTACTGTTTTAAATTCAAAATCACTTGCTGTTGTTGAAATAGCTGTCTTGAATTGTTCTTTGATGATGCCAGAAACAGTTGTGGTTCCGATTTGTCCCGAAGGGTGCTTGTAGCGGATTTGATAACTTTTGCAGGCTCCATACTTAAACCAGTAGAGTTCGTTAAATAGCTGGGCATAGATATCGTACAGCGGACTGACATCATTGATCAGTGTGCGGAAATCGGCTGTGAGTGCCGAAGCTGTATGACCATTGATTGATAACAACTGGTCGCCTTTTCGGATAGGCGAATGGTTCAGTGAATTATTCATTACGAAAATACCATCCTCGTTCATCATCACCGCAATCGGGAACACGAGACCTGTCTTCGTATAGGCTTCATAATAATCTGTTGGGGGATCGATAATGGTGTGGCCATCACGTAGGGCAGTTACCAGCCGGGAAACGATTACATAAAATTGTAGCCGGGTCAGGGGGTGGGTAATCTGCTTACTGATAGTTTGATACCTCCTTAAAAGGTCGGCTTTGGTGATATACAAATAAGGATTGATGTGGTTTTCGTTTAATTTTTGATAAGTATAAGCCAGATCCTGTTTCATTTGTGATACACTAAGCCGCTTGGTCGAATCAGCAGTATTAGCTTGTCCATGGAATGAATAAGCAATCAGAATTATAGTTGCAAAAGCGTATTTAATAATCATATTCATAATCTAACTAATTGATCACTGCCACCTCTAATATCTGAATTGATTTTGTAACTGTTATGTTGATTTTTGCATCTTTCAGGCCTTTTGACCTGGCAATCAGCACCAAAGTACCGCTGCTATTTGCCTTGCTCTGTAAAATTACCTGCGCCAGGCCATTGTAAAGCCTTCTTTTATTCCCTTTTTCGGCCTCATGAGAATTTGGATCTCCATTACCAAGACCTATAATGTCTGCAGGTCCCTGAAGCTCAAATTCAACAGGTAAATTGGCTGTTTCAACAGGCCTGTTTTTTGCATCCAGGACTCTTACGGTTACAGGTACAGCATCCCAGCCTTCTCCGGCAATGGCATTTCTGTCAGCAATGAGTTCTAATTTAACCGGAGCGGTTGTTGTTTCAACGCTTGAGCGGGAAACGATTTTACCGGCTTTATAACCGATTGCTTCCAGTTTTCCAGGATGGTAGGGGACTTTCCAGGTAATCATTTCATATGGATCAACCGGGCTGTCTTCTATCTGTTTCCCGTTCAGGAAAAGTTTGATCCGGTCTGCATTACTTAAAGCCATTACACGGATTTGTTTCCCGATACTGTCAGCTGGCCAGTTCCAGTGAGGAATCAGTTGCAGGATAGGTTTGTTTTCAACCCATTGTGCCTGGTGAAGGTAAAAGGCTGCCTTTGGAAAACCACACTGATCCATAATCCCAAAACTTGCGCCTGCTGTAGGCCATTCAAATGGCTGCGGCTCGCCACGGTAATCAAAAGCAGTCCAGACAAAACATCCGGCAAGAAATGGCCGTTCAGCGATCGCTTTCCAGGTATTACGGTGTGTCTGGCCCCATGAAGGATATTGAGTGTCGTAAGATTCAATCAGGTGTTTTTGCTTGTCATTGGCATATTCACCGCGTGTCATCTGTGCAGAGGCATCTTCTGAACTGGTTAGCTTCATTTCGGGATGCTCTTGATGAAAACGGTCATAAACGTCAATCTGGTAATTAAAACCAACCACATCGACGGCCTGTGTAACGTTGACCGGTTCGAACAATCCGCCGTTCGCTGCGGCTGTCACCGGACGTGTAGAAGCCAGTGTTTTAACGACAGCCGCCATTCTACGAACCATTTCATAACCAATTTCAGTACCCTGCATGGGTTCTTCATTAAAAACCGACCAAAGAATAATAGAGGGATGATTTCTATCCCTTCTGATCATCCATTCCAGCTGACGCATATATTCGGGCGAGGAATTGAAATTGCGGTTTTCATCCATCACTAAGATCCCAATCCTGTCGCAGGCTGCTAAAAACTCGGCTGAAGGTGGGTTATGCGCACAACGATATCCGTTTACGCCCATTTCTTTTAGCTTTTTCAATCTGAAATCCCAAAGTGAATTGGGAACCGCTACACCAACCCCTGCATGATCCTGATGACTGCACACGCCTTTTATTTTTACATGTTTATCATTGAGGTAGAAACCTGAATCTGCAGTGAAACGGATCGTTCTAAAGCCACAAGTGGTAGTCAGATGATCAGTCTCAATGCCATTCTGTTTGATTACCGTCCTGACCTGATATAGCGTTGGCTGATCAATATCCCATAATTCAGGATCAGAAACAGCGATTGTTGCTGAAGTGATATTTTGATTAAGTGCTGTAACTTCTCCATTAGCAGTGCTTTGACCTACAACTTTTCCTTTTTTATCCAGAAGACTGGTTTCGATCACGTAGCTGGCCGTGGTTTTACCTGTATTTTCAATGGTAGCCTGTACGGGTAAAGACCAGGAGCCATTTTTAGCCTTAACCGGTTGTGCGTATACACCATCTGTGATCAGGTGCAGGGGAGATTGTTTGACTAACCAGGTATGTCTATAGATGCCGGCCCCTTCATACCACCAGCCCTCCTGTGCGTTGGCATCTACGCGAACAGCAATGTTGTTGAGCTCATCACCATATTTGGCTAAAGCCGTTATATCAATATAAAATGAATTATATCCACACCAGTTGCGATGTACCACGATACCATTTACCCATACGGTACAATTTGTAGCTACGCCATCGAATTGCAGTTCCAGGTGTTTGCCATTGTCAGCCTTTGACAACTTAAAATTACGGCGGTACCAGCCGAAGCCACGCTTGCGGTATCCTTGTGATACATTAGCTGTGGAATCAAAAGGTGCTTCAACTGCCCAGTCATGTGGCAGGTTGACGATTCTCCATTTGGTGTCGTTATATTCCGGAGCTGCAGCGCCCCATGCTTTTCCTGCTTTGGCATTACTATAACTAATCTCATGACCCTTGATTTCAGGGAATGGAATATCTCCCGGATTAAACCGCCAGCCTCTGTCCATAGACAGACGTTCATGATTATCTTTATCTGATACAGGTTTAATTGAATAAGCTTTACTTTTTGTAAAAGAGATGATTATGATTAGTAATAAGGTTATTTTAAGCAGGTTGGTTTTCATGCTGGGAAGTTTAGGTCTGATTGATAAAGAAACAAAATCACTTTAGTATCGTATGCTGTGAATTTAACAAAATAATAAGCGATTTTGTCTGGTCATGATCTGGTAAAATAGTTTTAATGCTGATGGGAATTAATAAATATTGGGTAGCATTGCAGAAAACATACTAATTAGTATCTTATGAGTAAAGCTGCACTGACCCGGCTCAATATATTACAAAAGTCATTTGAACTCGTTTATAAAAATGGGTATCAGGCTACCAGTATAGATGATATTATTGCGACAATGAAGGTGACTAAAGGAGCATTCTTTTACCATTTTAAGAATAAAGATGAAATGGGACTGGCGATGGTCAAAGAAATTATGCGGCCGGGTTTATATGATACCCTGATCAAACCACTGGCGGAGGCCAGTGATCCGCTGACAGAGATCTATGAAATGATGGAAGGCTTGTTGTCGGATACGCTTTTTTTTGATGCCCGGTACGGATGTCCTGCGATGAGTATGATTGCAGAGATGGCGCCGGTTAATGAATCTTTCAGGGAGGAGCTGGGTTTTCAGGTTAAGCAGTGGCAGGAGGCAATTGGCAGCAGTTTGGAAAATGGGCGGAAAAGAGGGGTAGTTAAACAAGAAGTGCATCCCGGTCAGGTCGCTTTATTTATCGCAAGTGGCTATGCTGGCATACGTAATACAGGTAAGGTATTCGGCATGGAAGTCTATGGTGTCTACCTGAAGGAATTGAAGATATATCTTGAACAGTTAAGATAGTATATTGATAATAAGTATCTGATTGATAGATTTTTAATTCGCAATACCGAAAATAAAAAATGAAGTCTAAAATTGTCGTAGTATTATTGTTTTTGCTCCCCCTGATCTATTTGCTTTCCCGTAACAGAAACCAGCGGCAGTTGGTGGCTACCCGAATTGAATTTCCCGAAAAACTATCTGTATTTAAAATTTTTACTGGTGATCCGCAAGCTTTGGTCCCGTCATCCGGTATAGAATTAATAGAGCTTTCTTCTGCACTTTTTACAGATTATGCTAAAAAACAGCGTTTGATGAAACTATCTCCGGGTACTCAGATGAGTGTGACCGGAAACGGACTTCCCAAGTATCCTGAAGGCACAATGCTGATCAAGACGTTTTATTATGATAAGGAAGAAAATAATCCTTCAGCAGGGAGGCAGCTTGTCGAAACCAGATTGTTATTACTGAAAAATGGTCATTGGAATGCAGGAACTTATCGCTGGAATGCCCAGCAAAATGAAGCCTTTTATACTCGGGATACTGTAAATGTATCGGTAGAATGGAAAAATAAGAAAGGGCAGCTCAGAAAAATAGGATACCATATCCCAGGTCAGCAGGAGTGTATCAGCTGTCATCAGTTTTCGGATGAAATTATGCCTATAGGGCCAAAGGTGATGAACCTGAACAGGACAGTAAGCCGTGAAGGAAAACAACTCAACCAGTTGCTCTACCTGCAAAATAAAGGATTACTTCAATTCAAAACCAGTTTGTCAAAACTGAAGACTCTGCCTGCTTATGAAGATACTACTGTAGCTACTACGTACAGGGCAAGGGCTTATATGGAAATCAATTGTGCGCATTGCCATAACCCGAACGGACTGGCTTCGGGGAAATCTTTATTGCTGAATTACAGTATGCCATTTGTACATACAGGGATAGCCATTAATCAGAATAATATAGTTGACAGGGTGAGTAGCCTGGGCGCATTTCATATGCCCAAGCTTGGAACAACGGTTATAGATGAAGAAGGAGTAAAGCTGATCAGGGACTATATAAAAAAATTAAGTAAAAATCATTAGTTATTATTAGTCAGTGTATTAAAGGGATTAATTGTTTGCTCTTTTTTGTTCATCAGATGCGTTGTTCTGTTTTTTGACTTGTTTTTCACTGCCAAAACGATAACTGAAGCTCAGTCGTATTTCTCTGGAATGAAAACGCCAATAAGAATATTGGTCCATATTTTCATAACGGTCAATCACGTAGCGGTCTTCCTGTTGAAAGATGTTGTTTGCATTGAGTGTAACTGAGCCCTTATTGTTAAATAACATTTGTTTGATTCCCAGACTAACATCAGAATAGGCGCCAAATAATGAGGTAACCAATTGTCTTTTAGAACAGTATTCAAAGCTGCATTCAGCAGATAACCTGTTGTTGATGGTAAAACTATTTTTTGTGGTAAAATCCAGGGTTGCAAGGCCCGGATTGTCCAGTTTGAAATTGTTGTTTGTTTGTCCCTTGAAAGACTTCTGAAATATAGACAGGGTATTATCAGTAGCCCACCAGTTAGTGAGTTTTTTAGAATAGGACACGTCCAGATTCCATGAATACGCCTGTTTTATATTGGTTGGTATACGGGTTACAGTTACTTTGTTACTATCAAGGTAAGGCAGGGTACGCACGTAGTTTGTGAATACGGCATAGCAAAAGGTAATGAATAGTGCGGTGTGGTATGAGTAGGTAAATTCGCCATAATAGGAGAGCTGAGGTTTTAGGTTGGGATTGCCCTGAAAGTATAATGTTGGTGTAAGCGGGCGGCGAAAGGGGATCATTTCACTATAGGATGCACGTTCGGTACGCCTTCCTAATTTAAGGTTGAGTCCGTGATTGTCATTAAGCTTATAATCAATAAATACAGTTGGGAATAGCTGAAGATAGTTTTGGTGGATAGATGCTCCGGTAAATAGGGTTTCACCCCTGGTTATGGTTTGTTCAGCGCGGAGTCCGGTTTGCAGGGCCAGCTTTTTGTATTGTTTATTGAGATTGATATAGGCTGCATTAATGTTTTCAGTATTGGTGGAATAACTGCTCTGTGCTTGCTCTATTACATTTTGTTCGCCGTTTTGATCATAATAAGTACTGTTGTTAATGGATTTGACATAGCTCGATTTTAATCCGGTTTCAAGGCGGCCATTGTTTTTTAAAGGATAGGTATAATCGACTTTAGCAGCATAAATATTAAGGTGACGGTTGAGATCCTGAAAGGTATTTGATATGTCGGATAACTTGTTTGAAGCATCCTCCCTTATTGCAGTATTGTGCAATTGTGGCGAATTGCTGTAATTGGAATGATCTACATCTATGGACAGTTCTTTGCCCAGGGTGTCAAGCCGATGGCTGAGTTGTAGTCCGATGGTGTAATCAGATGGTTTATCGTTACTGGTCTGAGTAAAATATTCTGTGTTGGTTTTTATTTTATCTGCATCGAATATATTCATTGTGGCTTCGTTTGAGTCATTCACCTTGCGTTTAGAGAGGGTGCCTGATAGAGAGAGCGTAGTTTTTTTGGAGAGGTAAAGGTCCAGGCCCAGTGATGGTACGTATGCCCGATTGGTAGTCGTGCTGTTATTATCGGATACCTGTCGACTGGTCATGGTGCCGTTTTTATCCAGAATGGTATTGTCTACGAACCTGCCAAATAGAGTTTTATCATAGGCATAACTATTGTTGAGATAAATGCCATAACCTGAGCGATTATAATTCAGATTCAGAGAACCGTTATAACCTCCATAATTACTTTGTATAAAGCTGTTATTGATATTGCCACTGAAGCCTTTGTTGCGGTTCTTCTTTTTAACGATATTGATGATCCCAGCTGTTCCGGCTGCATCATATTTAGCGGAGGGGTTAGTCATGATTTCGATCTTTTGGACATTGGCTGCCGGCATGGTGTTGAGCAGGCTGGCCAGATCTTCGGCTGATAAATATGAGGGCTTACCATCAATATAAACGTTGACACCCTGTTTTCCGTTCAGGGAGATCTGTCCGTCAGGGGTCATTTGTACGCCTGGTAGTTTTTTCATGGTTTCTAAAACGGTTGATCCTGTACTGATGATGCTATTGCTTACATTGACAACGGTTTTGTCTATCCGTCTTTCGATCAATGGAGGTTGCGCGCTGATCGTTACATCTTTCAATAACTTTGATGATTCCAGGAGTACAATGACTCCTAAATCAGTATTGTTATGGTTTGCATCGATCACCAGGTTGGTTTTTAATGTCCGCTCAAATCCCATCATCAATACTTCGATAAAATAGTTGCCCGATTTAAGGTTCTCAAAGCTAAACTGGCCCTGATCGTTGCTCAGCGCTGTTTTGCAGATGCTGGAATCGGGGGCGTTCCTGAGCAGCACACTGGCAAAGGGGATG
>Ga0194135_10001771_pt1 | contig 12996 bp, 17 predicted proteins | sample LitLau_LLRF_2013_FD_134024 | JGI IMG/M metagenome (GOLD analysis project Ga0194135, IMG submission 134024) | Freshwater sediment microbial communities in response to fracking from North America - Little Laurel Run_MetaG_LLRF_2013 (version 2) | ecosystem: Environmental > Aquatic > Freshwater >... | reverse complement strand
TAAGATCATACCCCACCCCATACGGTGATTCCTGTGTGAGCTACATACATTTGAAACAAAAGAAACTGTTAGCATGTACGGAAGTTTTAAGTGTGGATCCACAGCATGCCTGAGTTGAAACAAAGAAATTATCCCGGACTCGATAACTTCCGACGTCCATAAGGCCGTGCATGAGTCTAACCAGACCATTGATGAGCGTATGTCCAAAACGATATGCGGCCGTTGCAAATGAATGCACAATCGTTGCATCCACGTTAGCAACGTAATTTGAATATTCCTCGGGGTTGGCGGGGAGTGAGAGCCCATAATGGTTCATTGAGGTTTGGCCGAGGATAATTGGCAGATATTCTCCGTAAACTATATTTTGCCATTCACCAATCACCAGGCGCCTAAAAAACATTCTCTGATATCCGAGTCTATTCTAATTGGTTGTAATTTCAAACATACCTTGTTTCTTGGAAAATAGTTTCGTCATCCCAAGTTGGATCCCTTTGAAGTATTTCATCCGCAATTCTGTTGTGCTCACGGACCATTACTAAGATTGGGAAAATTTAAATTCAAATTGACCATTGTAAAAGGTGTTACTAAACTTACAAGTATGCATGGCTGCCAATGCCGGCATTTCGTTGACCCTTTCATCCCCAGCTAAAAAGTCTCCCATAAATTTTATCTCTTCACCAATGCTTTCTTCCACATCACTCACTAATGGGAGAAAGTTTGGATTCTCTTTGTCTACCCGAAGTCGTCCTGTTTTGTTTTTAAAATAACCACGTTTTATCAACACGGCGGAACCAATTGAAGAATAATGTGTGATTTACCATTTGAAAATTCCCGCAACTGAAATCCGCGTTCCAAGTCTGAGCCGTAGACTTGTGAGGCATCAACGTAAGCAGTCAAAGTATTCATTTGTTCCCGTACCCCGCTTTCAGCTAGATGATGATTTATATCATTTACGTGCATTTACATAACAATGTATCATTTGTCATGAGCGCGGGAGTTTAAAAATGTTTTACTTGGAAAACAGAACGCGGTGGACCGAGTAAAGGCTAAACAATTCTGCGGAGGAGTCACGGTTGAAAAGAAGGAATCGTTTGCGAAAACGGGGATTGGCCAACAGTCCACGTCCAGTGAACCGGCACAACATTCGTGGTCTATATAATACTCGCCAATTATACTATTTTTCTACTGTAAATATGGTTATAAAATGAATCTTTTTAAATATCTGTATTTTACCTCCTTCCGGGGTTAGCGTCATATCATGATCCAAGAATTGCCCAAATTGCGGGACCATATTTGTGATGCTTTCATCTGGTGCAATTAGGTCATGATGGATGACGGAACTCACGAGGCGGGGATTTGGAAGATTAGACTCCCTCCTCCCGCCACTGGGTTGGTTGTAGTAATCGGAGTAATTGGCGGCAGCAAGTCGCCGGAATGGTTGGAGATTGGAACCCCAGAGGGGATGTTGGATGTTGTTGCATGTTCCATTTAAAGAGCGGAAAGCCTCCGTAAGATCACAGTCTTCCAAGAACGGAGTGCAAATGTCTGGGCGATTGGAACGCAAAGCGTCCAAGATTTCAGGTGGACTGTATCCTTGCCTACAGAGGATAGCAATGGAAAAGGATTTGAAATGGAGAGCGGCGAAAAGAGTTTAGGGATTCATTCATTGATGCCTTAACTTACGCCAGCAAATCTTCGTAGGCCATTAAATTTTCATTGCTGGCTAAACCAATTGCTTCTGTCAGTTCAGAGAATTTGACATAGGTGTGTCTCGTATCCAGTCCGGAACGAAAAGTTTCAAGATTTTGCTTCGCAAAATACTCCTTGGCTTTCTGCAGTTAAACCGTTATTAGGAAATTTCTTACAGTTATACGAAGTTGCTCTGAGGCTTTCAATCTAAAAAGATATAGCAATTACCTTGACTGCCAAAAATACTTTGTCGTCACTTAATTTTGAAGAAGTTTGGAGCTGAAGACTCAACGAGACAAAGAAAAATAACAGAACCCTTGGGCACAAAAAGGAAGGAATAAATTAGTAAGCTTTGGATGAAGAATGAATTCCCATAACTCCCATAAACAACTTACTTCATTATGGAGCTGATGACTGTTAATCTATGGGGATGCTTGATGGATATCGGATAAAACTAAAATTCAATTGCACTTACTTTTATAGCTCATTTAGTGTTAGTAGTTTTAATGTTTTGTTCAACTCCAATGAAATAATACAAATTCTCAATATTGACAAATCCAAAAATGCAGCAGGACGTTTTATGATTCATTCTTTCAAATCAAATCAAGATTGACGTCATGTGCGCTGTCAAACATTGTGCAAGCACATGTCATCAGATACATTAATATTCACGCTAATTTCCCGTTTTAATTTGTTTAAATTGATATTTTCTAAATTGATAGGTGAATGAAAATGATGGTTTTACACAAACAGTTTCCCATTATGAATAAGAACTAAAAGCTATGCAAATAGAAGGCGTTAGTGAAGTACATCATCAGAATGGGACAATAATGGAATTGGACCAATCAGATATCAGTCATAAAATAGCAGAGTCAAACATTATATCCTTTTCCATAGGAATTTATTTGGTAATCCTCCAATAAATAATAGCTATTTCCGTAGTCGTCACTAATAAAATACTCAAGCAAGTGAGGAATCAAAGTTGCATTATTGCCCAAGAGAGTTCCGCCATAATGAAAGATTTAAATTTCTCCAAAAATTTAAGGTAGCACCGCATAAATCCAAGTCAAGCCCGCCGAATTCATCCAGTTATTCAGTGTTTGAAAAATTATGACTAGCCATAGTTGTATGATTTCCTAATAACTTAGCAATATTTATAAGCTGCTCTTTCAAGTTAAAGTAGTAACTTGAGTTTCATATTTCGATGATTGATGACGCGTGATTATTTTCTAGGCTAGATGCTAAGCGGGTAGTTAAATTAATTATTGCCTTCTGATCTACATCCCATGATCATATACTTTTTGTCTCTTCTCAGTCAGTCGTTTAACTCTTTTATCAAAAATGTATCCCCTATCTCTCAATAAGCACACTGCACTCCAGTCGACCTTGGAGTTTTTGATAAAAAAGGAACCTCGAGGCAGAAATACAAAAGTTTAGAAAGCAGGTTCCAGTTTTCATTTCCAACTTGAATACATTTTATAACTTGTTGTAATGTGGTGTAGTAACGTGCTTGCTGTGTAGATTTTAAAGTGCCGAAAGAGAATACTTGACGGAATTCTTTTGAAGATTCACACGAATGCAATTATGGGTTTAAAGTTAATCTCATCGTTGACAGTTTTTGTTGTAGTAGTAGGAATAATTTTCAAAATTTATTTAACACTCGAGTTGAGTCCAATTTTGTCCACGGCATTCGGTGAAATACAAGGGACTGTATTAAAGTCAAGAAATGGGAGACAATTTTATGGATACTATGGGATCCCATTTGCAAAACCGCCAGTAGGAGAGAGACGGTTTCAAGTAAAACTGAATTTTATGTTTTAACTTGCTTTTACTCTTTTTCCAAAACAAATCTTTCCTTCTCACTCTCCAGGCCCCAGAAAAAGCGGAGAATTGGGAAGGTATCTGGGACGGAACATACTACCGACTACCCTGCATTCAGTTTGACTTTATGCTTACTGGATTTACTGCTGGAAGGTAAATTTAGTCAAATCACAAGTTTGGAAACTTTGAAACGTCAAACATTGCTATTCTAGCTGCGATTTATAGGTTTATCCGTTACAGTTAGCTGTAAAGTGTAGCGACGGAATTAAGCTTAATGTAGAGACTTGAGCTGTGAAGTGCCTCGGAGAATTCTGAATATATTTTTGTCTTAATTTCAAGTGAGGACTGCTTGTACCTGAACGTTTTTGTACCAAAACTTGACGGAAGAACCAAATCCAAAGGATTTCCTGTAATGGTTCATATTCATGGTGGATACTTTCACATGGTGGGTTTTTTTTTAAATTTAACAAGAGACCCAATTATTCCTTGTCAGTTTAAATTATAAAGTCTTTTATCAGGGAACAACTGTGACGCAGGGTCCACATTTTTTCATGGATCATGATGTGATTATTGTCACTGTAGCTTATCGGTATGATTTTCCTCCTTTTTCAACACCAATCAGAGTAAATAAGTTTTTATCAAAATTAAATTTGATTTTGTTTTAATAGGGTTGGAATTCTTGGTGAGCCGAAGGAGAAAACACCATAAATTCTGGGAAAAGTTTCGGAGAATTTGGATTAAAAAGTTGTTGGGCGGTGCTTTCTTAATCTTAGGTTTTCTAAACACCGGTGATGGCGTCGTTCGCGGGAACATGGGACTTAAAGATCAAAACATGGCATTGCGATGGGTTCAAGAGAATATCAAAAGTTTTGGTGGGGATCCGGATCGGGTGACACTGTTTGGTGTAAGCCAAATCATTTCCCTTTTCTTTTGCCATATAAGCCCTGCTCACATGAGGATCAATTAGGAAACTACTAAAAACCATTTTCGAAACTCGGTTAAAATTGCTTTGTTTCCGTTAGGAATCTGCTGGAGGAGTGTCAGTCCACCATCACATGTTAAGTCCCCAATCTAAAGGCCTCTTTTCAAGAGCCATTCGTCAAAGCGGAAGTGCTCTGAATTATTGGGGGCTCATGGAAGGGCCAAGCCCAAGTCAAAGGGCGAAAGAGTTCTCTCAAAGATTTAATTGTCCTTTGGACACAATGCAAAACATGGTTTCGTGTCTCCGAATTCTTGATGCATCAACGTTAGTTGCTGGGCATATTGACTTGATGGTAAAATTTAAAACAGAAAAATTAACTCGAATGACTAATTGTGCAAATTCTCCCACTTTTCTTATGTTTAATCCAGGAGCGTCCAACTCCGCAAGCTTCAAAGTTCGTCCCATCGATCGAGACGGTGAAAGACAAAGATGCCTTTCTCACTGAAGAACCTCTCAAGCTTATCGAAAGTGGGAAATTCAATCGAGTTCCTTTGTTATCCGGTTTCAGTACTGATGAAGGGATCTTCCATGCCGTTTGTAAGGATTGAAAAGGAATCTAATACGTAGCGTATGGAATATATGGTAAAGGTTACCATAACCCTCCACATCAACTTGTGCTTTCAGTTCTCGCGGCCAATGAGACGAAACTCCAGGAAGCCACTGGCGATTGGTTCAATTGGGCACCCAAGGCCTTCCATTATCCTCCAGATCGAACAGACGTGTCTCAAAAACTATTTGATTTTTACATTGCCCCATACACTCAATCTGAAAATAGAAGAGAATTACTCCAGAATTTGAGCAATGCGTACGGAGACCGACTATTTAATTATGGGATCGTTACAAGTGTCCAACATGAGCAAAAACATTTGGAGGATGTGTACAATTACATCTACGATCATCATGGAGGTTTCAGCCTTGGAAAACTCCTCGCAATCGCAGAAGATCCAATTCATCCCGTCATTGGTGGCATCTGGATGACCGCTCAAGCTTTTGTATGGAATTATATATTGGGAATTGAGTTTCCTCTCTCCGACTTCCCAGGTTCTTATTATTATACCTATTATTTATGCCTTAAGATTTTAACAATTTTGAAGTGAAAAAAGTACAATTTTTTTAAAAATTTTTTGTAGGAACATGCCACGGGGATGAGTTATCCCTACTCTGGCATTTCCCATTCTTTAGTGTATTCTTTTCAGAAAAGAAGGACCTTCAGCACTCGAAGGATTTGGTTCAACTTTGGGTAGATTTTGCGACTGACACGTACGTGGATAACAAATAATCATTTTGTTAAGTGGTTAAGATTTTGTTAACATTCTGATTTTTGTATAAACAGCAAACCACTACAATTTCGGGATATTGCGTTCCCATCATCGGGAATCGATAAACCCTTAAAATTCATGAGACTGAATCAGAAGAATGTAGAAATACTCCAAGATCCATTTTCAACTCGTATCCAATTCTGGGAAAGATTAGGTCTTTAAATAAAAAAAAGGAAATTAATATAAATATGAAATGAATAAGAGGAATGAGTTAATGAAATATGCAACATGGTAATCCAATCTCGCTCATCTTTACTGAACGTATAACTTTACTTTAAATCGCACGCTGATTATAATAAGGAGAGTGGTTTTGACCACAATTATCATGAGTATGAGCTAATTAAAACTGAAAAGATTGTAAATAATATAATTCATTATATAAGCTGAAAATCCAATCTACTCATACAACACACTTATATAAAAAATAACACCAAATTCTGAGAACTGGAAATTCCACAAATATTTTAGAAAGTATTTTTTTCTTTTCTATTCTTTTAGTTAATTTATTTGAGTATTGGTATGGGTTGGTTGGTCCTATTCTTTTTTGCGTATCATATGGCGCATTCTTACGAAAAACTTTTTAACGATTGATGAGTTTTTGTGACCCGGTGACCTTTCCGAAGTTTGATTGTCATAAATTTGAGTCGATTAAACAGAAGTTTTCGGCAAGATAAAAAAGATTTGGGTTTTATGAAAAGAAGAATCCTAATTAAGAAATTTTGACAAAATTTTTGGATTTTTATCAAGTTTTGACAAAAAATTCTATAGTTTTGACATAATTTTAGGTTCGAAATTTAAGAACTGGACGAGAGGACTCTTACTTGAAGAAGCAAAAAGCTTTTAATCAGAATTATTTAAAATTTAAAAGCTCACATTTTGGCTTGAAAAAAATAAACTTCTTTGGAAAGATTTTTGTCTCTTTATAAATATTTTTGTCTTTATAAAGAATTTTTTAGATTTAAAAAAAAAGAATATAAGAAAGATTTGTTGGCTTAAGGGGAAGCGGTCCGCCGTATCCCTCGTCTCGTATCAAGAAGGGGGCGGTTTTCATAATATACAATTTGAATTTGACATTGTTTATCTGCTTTTGCTGCAATTTCAATCTGTTTCTGCCTCTCCAACAACAGGTCAACAACAACAATTTTAAGTTTACGCAATTACAAACTCCTCCCGTTACTTTTATATTTTTCTAAACATGAGGTATGTATCCATTTAATTAACTAATTAGGAAACATTCCAGAATTGATTCGAATTTTATTTCCCAGTATTACGGAGGAAACTCACAATAAAGAGGTAAAAGTCGAATTGGTAATAATCCTAGTAATTTACAGATCTAGTCGTAAGCGAATCAATATAGAGTAGTAAGAGTATAGATCACGCATATACCACTTTCACTTCCGACAAATGCCCAGAGGAGCCCGAGGACTGTTTTCTCCATGATTTTTTCTCATAATTTGTAATCTTGATTTATTGAATTGCCAGTTTGAAATTTCAGTACACCTCCTACAGCTTCCTCTGGAGCATCACTGATTTTACAAGAGCTCATTTTGGAGGAGATTCTCCCATTTTCAAAGATGACCGAAAAAATGAATGGTAAACTATAACTATATAAATCGTGCATAATTAAACGGAGTGTGTTCAAGTTTGATTTTATTTCCTCATCTTTTCCAATTAGGCAAATCCATTACAATCCGACTTCAAACTTACCCAATGATGCACGTGTCGAAGTTACACTTGAGCTTAAGGAATTTGGAGATGCAACAAAGGCTCTGAGTGGTGGGTCACTTGATGTCATAGTCAGCATCTACGTCTTGAGTCCTCGAGGGAAGGCTTTGGAGCGCAAGTATTGTAGTAAGTTAAAAAAAAACTTTATGCTAAGTGTGACGAACGTGTAAAGCAAGTATGCAATCCCTTCAAAGTGTTGTAATTCATGGTTTAGTTATAAAAACTTTGATCTTTACAGCGGAAGCCTTAGAACGATTCAGCTTTACCGCTGAGAACAGAAGATACACACGAACTTGTACGGGTGATGCGAGGTCGGATCTTGCCATGATTGTGGTGGACAAGGCAGTTAAAATTCATTGCGAAATCTTGACAGAAAAACCACCTGGGACCTATGGGGAACAATGGGAGTCCTCTTCACTCATTCCGAATTTTGCCAAGTTTCTATTTGATGAAACCTTTTCGGATATTTCCGTTGTTGCTGGGAATAGCACATTTCCAGCACATAAAGCATTCCTCTGTGGTATATGCTTTATAATTTTCTTGTTATTTTACCACCTGAACTGTACTTAATTCCAAATGACGGTTACCCTCTCCTGTTAATTTTCAGCTCGAAGTGAAGTTTTTTCCAGGATGTTTTCCACCCCCATGACCGAATGCAAGGAAAATCGAGTTGAGATTTCAGACTTCTCAGCACCAGTTGTGAAGGGGATGTTAGAGTACATTTACACGGACAAGACAGTGATACTACCAGAATTTGGAGAAGAATGGCTCCGCATTGCAGACATGTATGAATTAATTGGACTCAAAATGAGAGCGGAAACTACAATCGGAGAGAACCTTGCAGTAGATAATGCAGTGGAAGTTTTCCATTGGTCAATTCTATACAAGACGCCCACTCTGAAAGGAATGGTCATCCAATTCATCAAAGAGTCAGTCTTTGGTTTTATATTCTCACACTTTTATGTCAAATTGGGCATTATCCAGTTGATGTCTTCTTGATTGTCCATTTGATTTTACGTCCTTTTTTGACTTTAGAAATCTAAACAACGTTGCAGCTACCACAGCGATTGAGGAGTTGGCCAAAACAAATCCACAGGGCGTTGGTGAACTGTTTTCAGCATTGTTCCATTAATTCCAAGTGTTCATTCAAAGCTCGTGACAAACACCTCGTATTATTAATTATTAGTTATAAATGCTAACATTCATCCTGTAAATGTACAAACCAAGCATTGCATGCCACAAACCCTCTTCCTATGACTGCTATTAAACGGCTTGTGTTACGCTATTCAAATTTTTATAACCTGCCTGTATACCTTATACCAAGTATGGCGGATGAATGCCTAAATGAATTCTAACAGAAAAGATTGGACACTATTGATAGAAATGTGATGATAGTAAGGATGGCAAATACTGACAAAATAAAGTTGCTTCCAACCGTCAACGGAACGATAAGTGTCTTCTCCGTTCAATTTAATTTAGTTTAACCCATTTTGAATATTCCAAAAAATGAAAAGTGATGCCAAATAGGGAATCCGACTTCATTTTGAAATATAAACAATATACTTCGCTTCAATCATTAAATTATTCACACTAAATGCGGATCAGAATCCAATTCAGAATTCAGGATACATGCGTAATGCGGATTCTTCGCTCTAACCCCTTCAACAGGGTTTCCCTGTAATTATATAATTGGAGCAAGCCGTATTTGCATAAAAGTTATTTCCGGGAGTTTTACAGTACTACACATTTGTGTCCTCACGCGCTCGTGAAAACTATAGTTTCAGTCACAACAATTTAAATCCATTGTCATGTGGCATTATTATGTTCACGCAGTATTAAACTGTATGTCTTGATTAATACTATCGTTGACGCTTAAGAAAAGTAGCGTCGTTTTTCAGTAAGTAAATTATTTAAGTGTCCCTTGCTCCGTCATTTTTTAGTCAGTGGTGGAACCACTCTACTCTTTAGCGTTCTCAGAAAGTGGAATATTTATTTGAATCTTTTATGCAACTCTTCTTGAATCTTGATAAAGCATGGAATGGTAAGCGGAGTGCGCAGATAAAAAGTGAAAACTATTAGGTAGAATTTACTCCACAGGAAAAACGAAAGTGCTCAGCTTCCTCTTCTGCTTTTCCTCCATGGAGACGAATCCTAGCGCGTATCGATTGACCTCGTCTCTTCCCAAGTCCAAGAAGACAGGATTCTACTACGTGCTTAGAAAGGGAAAGCAGGTGCAGGGACACTTTACTTTCCCATAACCGCAATCAAGGCAAATTCGCATCCATTTCGAAAATGGAGCCTACGTCCGTCCAGTTTTCCATCTGTTGTTTTAATTGTCAAATAATTTAATTGGTGTTTGGGTTGTGATTTCATTGGCACAAAATTATTTCATAAAAAGCATTTTGGTTAGCTCGGAATGGGAATCGGTTGGTGGATCACGGGATTGACGGAAAAGAATTGTTCAAATGCAACCAGCAATGTTCTAAATCCCAGATTTCGATTGCTTTCCCATAAGTTTCATCTTACTCTGCTCATATTCTCTGCTGTTTCTACAATTGCCTCTTCTCAGTAAGTTCTCCCGAGCCTTAAACGTGACAAACATTCCAAGTAATTCAGTTGTTTAAAAATTTGTTTTTAATCTAGTGACAAGAACAGCCGCGAAATAGAAAAGGAAGTTTTGGATAAGATTTTGGGAGACGGGAAGAACGGGACTTATGATAGCAAAATTCGACCCAACGGCATAAATAGAGCACGTAAGGCTGAAAAAGTTTACAAATTACCATGAAAAAAAAAAGAAGAAGCTTCAGCTAGAAGAAAATCAGTCAAAACATGAGACTTAGGAAGGAACAAAGGACTATTGATCGATATTGTGAGAAACTTTTTAGCGTGAAGGAAAAAGCTAAAAGTCTGAAAAAGAAAGTTCGTTGCCGCGTTGCTCTCAAAGTTTTGAGGCGAATATGACTAAACGGAGTCAAACTTCTTTGAAACTCTACTCACAAAAATACATTCTTTGTCGATTTTCAGCCGCTACCATCGTTAGCGTCAATTTATTTGTGAGAAGTATTGCCACAATTGATGACGTGAAAATGGTATGCACCTTCATTTCAAAATCAAACTCCCACGCCTGTATAAATCCGATGAATATAAAATATAATTCATATAACATAAATGATAATATGAATGTATAGCATAAACATGATAAACCAAATGAATTTTTGTCATTTAATAATATTTCTAGGAGTATAGCGTCCAACTTACGTTCAGAGAACAATGGTTGGACGAGCGGCTCAAGTTTATACATTTGATACCTCCAAAAAGTGAGTTTCATAATTTACATTTCTCTCGGCTTGAGTTGAGTTGACTGCTCGACCTGAAATACTGTTTAAATCCAAAAAGGTCACATTCCGTACTTGACGCTGACGGACTCGAAGAAAGTTTGGATGCCTGACTTGTTTTTTTCCAATGAGAAGAAAGGGCACATCCATGAAATTATTATGCCAAATCTTTACATTCGAATACACCCGGATGGAGAAGTGCTCTACAGCATCCGGTAGGTAACTACTAATCTTTACGCTCCGTATGAAGCCTGCCTTTATTGCCATCTGCGGAAGTTAATTTTATGTAATCTGGTTTAGGATTTCGTTGACGCTGTCTTGTCCGATGGTCCTCAAACTATATCCACTGGACTCCCAAACATGCTCACTACGCATGGCCAGTTGTACGGACTTCAAATTCTTAAATTAAAAGATTTAATCCAAATGGCTATTTCTCGTATTTACATTCTCCCCGTATTTCAAAATTTCCTATGCAACTATAGATGGATGGACAACGGATGACTTGATTTTTCAATGGAAGGCTGATGCACCGGTTCAGGTGACAAAGGATCTTCATTTACCAAAATTCGCACTGGAACAATTTACCACTGACTACTGTGATAGTCATACGAATACTGGCAAGTTATTTCTACCGCTGGAAGTCTCCATGCATGACACACTTTCAGGTTTCATTTTGTTTGATTTTGACAGGAGTCTACAGTTGCCTCCGCGTGGATTTATTATTCAAGCGTCAATTTTCGTATTATCTCCTCCAAATCTACATTCCCTGTTGCATGCTCGTCATTGTCTCTTGGGTATCTTTCTGGTTGGATCAGAGTGCAGTCCCTGCCCGAGTCAGTCTAGGCGTGACGACGCTCCTAACAATGGCAACCCAAACATCCTCAATTAATCAGAAACTTCCGCCAGTTTCCTACATGAAGGCACTCGACGTCTGGACCGGAGTCTGCCTCATGTTTGTCTTTGGTGCTCTCATGGAATTTGCTCTCGTCAACTATGCGTCCAGGTCGGATCAACATCGGGAAGCTCTGAAGAAGCGAAGGAGGCAGTGGGAATTGGAACAAGGGGCGGCATTGGAGGCTGCTCTCGTCGTGGCGGCTTCAAATGATACACTCAAGGAACCGATCAGGATTGTAAGTTTAACACTGCAGAGTGTCGGATCCGGCCATTTTGATGCATCTAAATGTATAATGTGTGTTTTCCCCATTTCAATTTCAGGAAGGACTCAATAGGAAAGGCGACGCACTGGGAGTCGCATTGGAGAAAGCAAGGGAAAGACAATGTGAAATTAATTTAACAGGGAGGAAACGGGATGGTTGTTGCAAAACTTGGCTGGCAAAATTCCCCTCTCGATCCAAACGAATTGATGTGATTTCCAGAATCATATTCCCTCTCATTTTTGCCCTCTTTAATCTTACGTATTGGTCGGCGTATTTACTCAAAGAAGACTCGAAACACTAGTTATTGCAGCTAGGGACTGTTAGCTGAAAACGTTTGCCCCTCTCTAAATACTTCGGGTAGAATCAAAATGCCAAACCTGGGAGATCAAATTAATAACCTTAAAAATATGGATTGTAAAATTTTAGACTCTAGTATAGGTCATGGCCGACGTTCGGTAAGTATGAGGAAAGTCGGTGTTCAATGTCCGCCGCCACCCTTTACCTTCCATTAAATTTAAAATTATTAATTATATCAGAATAAAAGGTAAAGAGAAACTGTAGTCATTGGTTGTAAACATATAAGGTCGATTACATTCCCTTGTTAGGATACAAGGGGGTTGGGAATCCGGTTGTGCATATTATTGTTTACTAGTAGCCCACTAATACTATTACTGTATTGCGCTAGTTCCTAACTTTCCTTACCTTCTTTTAAGTAGGGAAATATGTTTTTAGTTTTCATTAATTTTTCTCCAGTAACTGTAACAAGTCTACGAAGAAAGGACATTTTGGACCTGGAGAATATAGGTGATCTGTAAAATCTTTAAAACTATGTGCGGAAATAATAGTTTTAGGTTTTAGTAATAGTGTTATGGCAAAAGTTGCAATAATATCTGATAACTTGATAAATTGTGCTCCATTAGTCTAGTATCCAAATTTCCATCAAGTCCTAATTATAATCGTGTAAATTC
>Ga0194135_10001770_pt1 | contig 12996 bp, 17 predicted proteins | sample LitLau_LLRF_2013_FD_134024 | JGI IMG/M metagenome (GOLD analysis project Ga0194135, IMG submission 134024) | Freshwater sediment microbial communities in response to fracking from North America - Little Laurel Run_MetaG_LLRF_2013 (version 2) | ecosystem: Environmental > Aquatic > Freshwater >... | reverse complement strand
GTCTCCCTTTACCTTTATCGTCACAATTGGTCTCGCAACAGGAAAATGGTTTTTATTTACTCTGCAGTGGGTGGACCTCGAGTGATAATTGATGGAGTGATGAGAAGTTCCAGTGCTTCGCAGACCCCTACTTCAGTCCGTGGTGGTGAGTTTCCGGATCCAGGGATTAAAATTCAAAAGGCTGCCTCCAGTGAGCCAGCCTTGAAAACAGTGACGAATCCAACCTGCTGGAAGACGATCTACTACCTTCTTGACTTATATGCCACGAGGCCCGAAACTAAGACTGTAATCAATAGTCGCTCTGCCATCATGTCTGATCACGATCCTTACCACCCACGCGCCCTTCGTCTCAACTCCAGTAAACTCTCCGACGGAAAGGATCATTTTGATGAGATGGAGAAGGGTCTTCTCTTCCCTGAAACTCCGATTGCGCCATACGCCATGAGTTCCCTAGAGAAGCAGAGGGAGACGGGGACACTGGAAACGCCGCGTCTCTCCATATTTGGCGTAGCCAGAATTCAAAGGACGAGACTCCTGGCCTCCCTGAGCGGCTTGAAACTAGAAGCTGAAATTCTTAATCTCCAAGCCACGAGTTCATACAAGAAGAAACTCCGACCAGCAGCCATGGACTTGTCGCTGACGGGGCATTGTGGGCAAGCCATGATTGTTTTACGGGAAGGAGTTGCTCCAAGTCAACAGTGAGCTCACATTAACCACTCCATTTCTTATCTTAATTTTGGCTTAACTTAATTTATTTGTCATCTGTTGCTATTTCTGCGCAGGACCGTAGTGAAGATTAGCGTGTCCCAGTCAGGGGTCCTCTATTCCAGTGTGAATAAGCGGTCCAAAGACAGAAACTCAGCTCTCCTCACCATTGGACCAGTAAATATTGACATTCCTCAACATCCAGTCGTCCTTCATGGGATGATGACGAGAAGCTCGAAACAACTTTCAAATACCCTCCAAGAATTTCGTGTAAATCGAACCTCAAGTCGGATTTCCCGTGGGACCACATTTGACGAGGCTGATTTCGCAGCCCATCTTCCGATCCATATCCCTGAAGTGGTGGCAGAGAAGCAAAAGAAACCCCCAGAAACGTCACTCTTCCAACCTTTGGTGATGCAGTTTACAATTCTGGCCGAGGTAGGAAGTTATCATTTAGCTTGTTGGCTGCAGTAGGTCCAGGTCCACACTTGTTTAATTTTCATTTGATATTTTGCAGAGTTTGAGCATCACTGCAGCCTTACTTCCGTCTCTCCAGGCACAATACAAAATGGAGGCCGTGAAGAGTTCGGGGATGACTGGGAGCAAAGCCAAGTTCAAAATTCATTTACCAACACATACGCTTAGCTTCACAACCAAATTGACTGTAAGTTAGTTTAGAGCCTACCGACATCCCGTAGGATTTTTAATTTGCTCTCATTTCTAGATTTCGGAGGCAAATCTTCCATCTGCTGCAAGCATTTCCCTACCAAAGGTAGACGTGGGAGCAGAGTATATTCAAGATAGCAAGGGTGTGGCAGATGCGCCAATAATGGAAGGCGTTGTGATTCGGCGCGGAAGTTTTTTGCAGGCATCTGCAGAAATTGGATCCTTTGAGCACTGTCTCACCACTGACCTCCTCAACCACCTTGTTTTTGTGCAGAAGGTCTTCATGCGGGAAGTGAATGAGGTCGTTCTCAAAATGTCTGGAGGGGATAAGCCTGTTCCGTTTTGGGAAGAAGAAGGACCAAGTTCTCTCCGAAGTCTCCTGTTTACTCTCAACGTTAACCTCCAGGTAAAGGCATGAAAGGCAGATTCTCTATACTTAAATTACGCTGTCGCACGTTTGGGACTTACGAGAGAATTTCTGCAGGGTATCCAAATCACGGCTACAACACCCACAAATACGGCTGTGAGGTTGGAGACGGGGGCCCTTGAGTTTTACATGTCGAATCGAGTACGACGAATGTGTGATACGAGCAAGGGAGCAGGAGCCCCATCCAGCACCATGTCATCCTCGGGTTCTCACCCCACTCGTCAGCCTACCTTCAACCGCGTCTTCCTCAAGGCCAAGGTGGACGTGAACCTAAGTCTGGGTCAACTAATTCGGAACATGGTCTTTGAGGAGGCAGAGTCCGAGTACCAGCAATATGCATTTTTCAAAACTCGCTTTGGACTCAAGAATGACATGTCTGATGAAGTAAGCGGAGATGCCGAGAAGGAAGTGGTCCTCATTACACTCACAAGGCCACTGATTTACATTCAACCGGTGGCTGTGGATAAGGCAATTTTAGTTTGGCTCAACTATAAAAATGCTTACGAGTATTGGAATGAGCAGAGGAGCTCACTCAATACGGAAGTACTGGCAGCAATGCCTTTTCAACAGGTAAGGAAAATACCAGGATTCCTTCCCGGTTTGAAAATGTCAAAGGACGTTGTGTGCTCGTAGGCTCCAGATCGAATTCAAAGTTCCGGGATGAATGAGCAGTCCAGCATTCTCTTTGTCCAGTTGACTGTGGACGATATGGGAATTTCAATTCCACTCAACCCAGCTCCACACGTAACCTTAACGAATTAATTGACATAATGCAGATGGGCCTTGTTTGTACTGAGAGTATGGATTTCATTTTGATGAGCAGAGTTGGGGTGGTCGTGTCGAAACGGAGAATCGAGGAGCCGTTGTGATTACGTTGGAAAGTTCCAGTATTTCTGCCTGCAGTTATGGGTCACTAGTGAGTAAAGGGAAGTTTACGAATCTTTGCTTCCGATTTACGGACGACATGGTTTCAATGGATGACTGGAAACCGAATTTATCTGATCCGAATGTCTTCAACTACTGCTCAGTCTCTGAGGGTACCTACGAAGTTTGCTCTCGAACCAATTCCAAACATCAGCAATCCGGTGAGTGTAAAATGACAAATTGAGAGTAAAGGAGCAGCACATGCCTATGCCCATGTTATAATTCATTGTCCGGTCTCATTTGCACAGAAAATGCCAAATGGTTCCTCAACGTTCAATGGTCCATGGAAGGAGTGGACATGCACATTGACGTCAATGTGGGGAAGCAACTCTCGGCTCTGGGTCACACGCTGACTACTTTGGCGGCGTTTGAGGAAGAAGATGACGACATCTTGGAACGGGAAAACGTTCTTGCCGATCAGGATTTACCAGATTTTGCTGGAATGGACATTTCCACAAGATCTGTATCCCAGGTGAGTCGGGACAAGTTCGTAATGTTGTCAAAATTTGGAAATAATTTGGAAAATCCTTTAAGTTTTTATTTGCTTTGGTTACATTACATTAGGAGTCGATTGTGTTGAGAAGACAAAAGAGTCAAACATCAGAGAGCATTGGGGGATTGGCAATTGAGTCTGGGTTAGGACCAAGACAGAAACGGAATTTACTTGAAAAGGAAATGCAGGAACGTGTGAGTGTGATTACGGAGCTGAAAAAGATTGGAGCCCCTGAATTCCAAATTGAGGACGAGAGGAAGAAATTACAAGAACTGGAGAATGTTGCCTACAAGGTTAGAAATAGACGGGTGAAGCATCGCGATTCAAAATAATACTGACTTGTGGGGCTAATTTGTTTATTCCTGATTCTTGCGTAGGATTTCAGGAGAGATTGGATCAAGAAACTCCGTCGACAAAGTACAAAAGCTGCTGGGATCAAGGATAAGTTGGGACTTGGAAACTCTGCTAAACCCGTTCCACTCAGGTCACATTCGTTCGGTGTCCATACGCCAACTTCGGATAATCAAAGCTACAATTTCAGGTATGTAGAAATTAAGCATTTAATTGAGTAAAGTCCTTGCTTTTTTCCAATTTCGAATTATAATTTCATAATTTGGAATAAATAACCTTTAGTGTAGCATTTTTTTTTTAAAGTTCACTCTAACTAGGTTGGCATTTACTGTATATTTAGTTTATAGTAGTATTTTACTCTTATTTTGTTGAATTATTTTAATTTAATTATTTTACACTCTTCGCATTATTATTAGATTATTGTAGAGTAGTACTTTTTCTGTGGTGTGCTTGGTTTTCTTGGAATGAGCCATTTGCCTCTGAGACATAATTGGAAGGTGTCCATCTTGTTTTCTGTAGTCCGGTCGAGATGGTTTCTCCCAGTACCGACAGCTCACCGCGGGAAGGACCCTCTCGCTCAGCTTCTATCCGCTACCGTTCCAAGCAACAACGCGTCACTTTTGGAGACACGCAGCGGTACTCAACTACCACTCCCCATTTTAATTATAGTCATAGTTAATTGAACTCATAAAAGTATCAATTTGTGACTGTCATATTTCATAAGTTACGATTACCTGTATCGCTCCATTTGGAAAAGGTTCTCTGTTCCTTTCACTTTTGAAAAGACAGTCTCCACGTAACCCCTTATTCATTCTGTGTAGGCAATACTCTGTAGAGAGCACCACCAGTCCCGAAGATGAGGATGAGCTGCTCGATGCCTGGCTCGAGAGTGAGGCCGACGTCACTGAACCACAACTCCGTTCGGGGTGAATATCCTTTCCAAATGGCTCATTTCTCATTTTTTTTTGTAAGATAAATCCTGATATTGTTCTTTTCCTTTGCTAGGTTCGAGACAAAGGAGACCATTGGTCAAATAACTCCAGGAAGTTCCGTCTCTCACAAGGCACTGGAACCCAACGTGGACTTGGAATTGGACGTGAAAGTATTTATCAACAGTGGAAAGTGTGCCTTGCATACGAAGGCCAAAGAAGAAGAACCGGATAAGTATGTCCTCTCCCTCTCCATTCGTTTTGCAAGGCGTATAAGTAATTCTTTCGTATTCTAATTCGATAGATCTACGAGAAAAAAGAGTGAGCGGAGCCTGTCGGGTTTTGATTCAGGACTCCTCAACGTCACCTCTAGTCCGTTGAGTGCTAGGAAAGTTCGTCCAAATACATCTTCGGCTCGTCTAAAATCTCCGTTTGGGAATGTGAGTGGGACGGACGTTACAATTTTCCACATACCTGGGTTAGACGTCAAGGTAAATTACTCAAAGCTTCAATTTAGTTATTAAGGTAATGAGACGTTTCCATCTCGTTAGATTCACTATGACTCCCATATTATGTACGAGGACAAGGATAGAGATTCCCTTGCCTCTACGAAATCGAAACACGAAAGATCCGATTCAGGGAGCAGCACTACTAGCACACTTGCTCCTAATCTCTCCTTAATCAATCGCCGCGGTCGGACGAAGAAGGCGAGTCTCTTTGCCTGGACAACTCTTCACTCTGTTCCTGAAGAGACAATCATTAGTCCTCATATTCTGGATTTTCTGGAGCAGACGCTGGAGCCTATTCCATTGCCTGCAAATCAAAAGAGTTTCGATGGGACGAGTATCGGCACAGGTAAGTTCTATCGTCCCTGCAAAATGTAACAATAACACTAGGCCTGGAATTAGTAATTGGGCCAATGGATTAATAAATAAGAAATAACCAAATTATTCCCTTGTTCCAGATGCAGCCAGTGGCGTTGCGAGCACTTACTACGCCTCCTTTCCAGTTGATGTCATTGTCTACTTCCACATGCAGCCCTCAACTTTCCGCTTCTCTTGTCAACCTGTCTCACGGGTTGAGTGCATGCTCCGCCTCCCCTCATTGGATATCGTCTTCTCGTCCAAACGGGCAGAGGAAAAGCATGAGTAAGGTTTCAATCAACTCCTATCCTTCAACTCCTATCCATCGGATCCACCCTGGATTTGATTAATTAATTTTCCCACAGAGAGTTTGGACCAATCAACGTCCCTGGTGGGAAGTTTAGGTCCCGCGTTCATAATGACAGTGGTACGAAAGATAAGGAGGCTTTGGCTATTGGAGGTTTGAGCGTCACAGGATGCCTCTCTGATTTCTCACTGTATATTTTCCATCCGTATGGCGCCGCAAAGAAATCTGGTACGTAAAAACTATAGGTGGCGATTTAGATTCGACCGAGGTTGGATTAATGCGTGATTTAAAAAAAAAACAGCTACAACTGACTGGAGTCCATTGAGTGACAATGAGCGGAAGGACTCTGTAAGCATGAACGTTGAGTTTATCAAGGTCAACTTGTCTCGAAGTCGGAAAATCTACACCATTCTCAATACGGGTGGTCCCGATGGGAAGAGTTTCCAGCCCAACACGGAACAGCAGCAAGCAGCGATTCGTTTCTCAAGTAAGGCGTGTGGGTGGGATTGGATTATGGATATGTATGTAATATGATTTTGATTGGACGTGATTGATTTTATTTCAGCTATTGTTGACATTGGTTCTGCCTCATTCAAGTATGACATGAGAAGACTGACGGAGATCTTGGCCTTCCCAAAGGCGTGGTACCGTCGTTCCATTGTGCGAAGACTCTTTCTAGGGGATCTCTCAACGGCCGCTGCCTTTGGAGACGATTCCTGCACGACACATGAAGATAACTCTGGCAGGAGTAGTCCAGCCTATCCGTCTCACCCACGCATGTAAACATCATATTTTAATTCCCGTCTATTTCTACCCTTGACATTTCTTGCAATGATGGGCTAGGGATGAGAGGCGTAATTCGGGCCCAAGCGTGTCTACACCAGGACTCAGAGATAAGATGAAACTAAATCTTGATGGGGAGAGAGAAGTGAAGCGACGCGGAAGCAAACTCGAATGTAAACATGGAAAGTTTTACTCTAATCATTTGACGAGGTTCATATGTTTCTGCTCTCATTCTGAATAGTTTTCGGAACACCCAAGACCCCATCGAAGGGAAGTGGTGAAGAGAACGGATTCCCTGGAACCTCCAAATGGGAAACCCTTGTCCTCTTTACCGTCAACTTTACGAAGCTCAACGTCCAAATGAACATGGGAAACGTAATGGGGAATGTCAGGTTGGTAAAATTGGATTTTTTTTTTTGATTTTTTCATCAGCTGAGCTGCTGAGCAGCATCACAGTTCAATTCATTTTAGTTGGATGATTCGGGATGCCAAGTCTGATGGGAAGTTGTCAATTGGAAGCACCGGACACAAGAATCTTTACATCGGAGTCGGTGTGGGCTCCTCTTACATTGATGCCAAAGGTGGGATTGTGGCAGGGACGTTTGAGTTGGTAAACTTGAGCACGTTTGTGAAGGCGAAGGAGGATCCGGGAGTTGAGCCCCATCACACCGTTGGTTTCAAAGTCTTTGTGCTCGAAGTTCGTCTTGACTTTATGGGAACGAGCGTCCTAATGGGACGGGGAAGTAAGTTGGAAGTCACTCTAAAAGATGAATGGCAAGTACGAGATCGGAATCCAGGGACACGCCGCCCAAAATCTGACGTGGCAATGGCAACATATCGGTACGACCGACGAACACGGCACGAAGTTATGCATGAGTTGCTCTTGTCTTACGCTGACCTCTTTCTAGGCCTGCGATGATTTTCATACACGGAGACATGCGATGGGACCAACTCCAACTCCTCATTTCAAAGTCAACCACTGTGGATCTTCTCAAAATGCATTGCAAACTGGAAGAGTTCTTTAGCCAACAGTTTAAGAGTAGCAAATGGGTATTTTCGACGCTGCAAGTACAGGAGACTTCCCCAACCCCTTCAATGACTAAGGTCTCTTCAATAAGAAGAACTGGAGACGGTAAGACAATTGGACCCAAATCAACTCAAATTGGATTAATCTGAAGCGTTATATTATGTATGATTATGAAATGTAGGTGGGCAGTGGGAAGAAATGCGGCATCACCGTCATTGGCAGCGAGTCCTTGAGAAAGTATCACTAATGTCAATTAGTTCTCTTCTCAATCCATTGCCAGCAAGTGGGACAGTGTTGGGTGGTACAATGGATCTCCACGGAAGCAACATCTCCCTCGCCTGTTTCCATGGGATGAACTTTAAGGCAAAGAGTTGGGCCTTGTTCAGCTTGAAGGAACCCTTCATTTCTTTCCAAACGGAAGCTCAAGAGACTCACTCGGAAGGTAAGGAAATTGAGAAAGGGTTACCCACTGAGTGGTTTAATTGTTTTAATTTTTAATACTACTTTTATTGTTTTTAGATGCAGGTGGTGTCCACGTGGTTCAAAATCTTAATGTTGCTTTGGGTCAGAATCAACAGACAATGACAATCACGAGTTCTCCGCATGAGAGTATGGCAATGATTTGTCGAATCACAAGGAACGTCATTTTCTCACCGCAGTTCCGAACCCTGCAAGAGTGGTTCCACTATGCCTTTGCTCCAAGTGAAATTGATGGTAAGTGGACGGATGAGATGGAGATGAAGGATTTGGAAGAACTTTGATCTAACAGTGTGGCCCATTCTTTCCAAAGATGTTCAAAGATTCCCAAGTATGGAAAGAGAACGGGAGAGGCTGGAGAGGGAGCGTGCGGATTCAAGTTCCATTGAACGGCGGACCCCAGCTCGTCTCCACGATCCAAATCACAATCGGGAAGTCATTTTTGCCCTGCCTACAATGGAACTTTTCTTCAAAACGGAGCATTTACAGGCGACGGAAACGCCTGACTCTGGATTGGTTCGTCCAGTGGTTGATTGCAGCTTCATTACTGAATTCGGAGATCATATTTTTGTAACGGTTGATGCGGAAGCGTTCTTTTTCCTTCATGATATGATCCTGTCTTACATCAAGGAAAAGGAGAAATTAGTAAGGGAAATATTTGTTATTTGTATAAGGAACTGTGAGTTGATTCTAAAATAAAAACTTTCAATTGATTGACAGGTTTCTGCACAATTGGCAGCTGGTCGAAGTCAGAGTCCCAACATATCCGCAGCCGATACATCCAGAAATGACAGCTTTGATCCGTCAGCAGTCCCCTCATCCCCTGATGCCACTTATTACGATACTTCCTCGTCAGAGCCTTATCCACAATTCACACATTCAATCACAATCGACAACAGTGATGCCGCCCTGCAAAGAGACTGGAGAAACTACCACTGCAAAACTTGGCAATTGGAACCCACTGTCCGGTAAGAGTTTAACGTTCCGTTGGTTTTTGTTAAGCAAAACGCTGGAGTTTACTAGCCTAACCAAATGTCTCTTTTGTTTCCAGACTTTTGTCCTGGGCTGGGAAGAGCATTGAGCCGTATGGGGTTGACTACATTCTCCATAAATTGGGATTCTCACATGCGAGGACAACGATTCCAAAATGGATGCAGCGCGGTTTCATGGATCCCCTTGACAAAATCCTTTCTGTACTTGTCTTCCGTATGATTGATTTGGCCAAACGAGAGAACCAATCAGAAGAAAGAAAGGAGTAGAAGATGTAGGCTAAGAAACCCAAATCCATCTCCCTGACTTGTAATCTTTCAATTTTTGATTGCGCTTTCACTTTTGCCTATACACTCTTCTTCCAACTCAACCAATCCTGAAAAATACTTTTGACGATTTCCGGTTACTGGAATTTAAATTTACTGGATTGGCCACTTACTCAAAGAACCATTCAGCCACATGACATAACAATCTTTATTTATTTAATTCATGAGCTATGGAATCAAGTGGAGATATAGTCAGCCAGCGGACTGGACTGGAATATTCTGAATCACAATTACCATTTACAATTATTAGTTACGAAAGTATCTTGGGGCAATAGTACGCACACGCTCATCATCATCACAAATCACAACATTGAATCATTTTTGCTATTATTCTAAGAAGGTCAACAATTTCCATAATGTGAAATTAATTGGTGTGTAAAATAGTCTACGCCTCAAATGAGGTAAAATTGTAGTCATTCTGAATTAACTTACTGTGATAATAAATTCGTGTATAAATTCGTTAAGTATTGTCCTACGAGAAAAGTCTCAAGTTATTGCAGTGCATGCGGCAGTAGAGTCGAATGACCATTTCAGTGAGGGTAAAGAAAAACGAGCCAAAAACTCAACCCGTAATTTGTTCGTGAACTTTGGCGAATTTATTTGCACAATCAATTAACTCTAACTGGAACTGGACTCGACGGTCTGGGCTGGAGCAAACACGGCTAATCAGTACAAAATAAGGCATAGCATAAGGGTGCAGGAAAGAACGTTGGATTTCTCAGGTAGGTAAGTTGCTTACTGTTTAAATTATCACTAGATTAGTTCAGGCAATCTGCATTTGAAGTTGATATACTCCTCAAGTCACGTCCCTCCTCACGTCACGTTACGTCCCATTTATGCTAGTGTTATTGGCAGGGCTGGATTTGGTGCGGTCGGACCTTGCAAACATGGCCACTCTTGAAGACAAAATTTTGGGAGAGAAGCGTGACTACTATTGTAGCAGCAGCGAAGATGAAGGGAAAGAAGACGAGGAAGATGGCGAGGAAATGTCAGATCCTACCCAAACCAATGTACTAGCAGGGGCATCGTCCTCAAACCCCCAACAGCAGCGATGGGATGGCGTCTCTAGAAACGTAAGTGAAGAAATGCATTCGCCTTAAATCCCAATCATCAAGGAAATTCAAAGGTTTTTGTTTGTGTTTTTTAGATGAATATTTATTCTTATGGTTTACTTTATAGACCGGACCGAAAGGCGTTTTAGAAGACTGGTACTTGTTCCAAAAACATGAGGAGCAGATGAGACTGAACAAAGAGCGTGAGCTCATCACCTTGGTTGAGCGAGCTTCAATGACCTGCTCACCAGAAGTAATTAGTCTTCTTCCAACGAGCTTCAGTTCTTTAGAGACTTGCAGGAATTTGCATTTGCATAATCTTTCTATCTTTTTGCGATATTCAGGACAGTGTGGGTATTGTGCAGGTATTACCCGAAAAAGATGAGCTTGAGTCGGACGGTATCCTCCAAGATTTTATCAAGAAACGGATGGAAGCCATGTTGCAGGCTCAGGCACAAAGGTCAGTAACCATCCGATCTGATTGATAGACAGTTGGAAGTCCAGCAGCCAGCTGTTACCTAGTTTAGCAAACTGGTTTTAATTCCATTCATTTTACTTTCAGGAAACAGTTTGGTGGAGTTGAGGATGTGTCGTCAGCGGATGAATATTTGAAGTTGGTAGACGACAAAGAATCTAAGGTCACCATTGTTTTGCATATTTACGAAACCGTGAGTTTATGAACGCAATCACTGTTGAATAATATCTGTTGCCGGTTGGAGTACTTATACGCTCCGTCATAATCTCCTGTAGACCATATCCCAGTGTGTGAAGATGAACGAGTGTCTTGCTTCGATAAGTGGAGAGTATCCTCATGTGAGGTTTTGTAAAATGAAAGCTGGTGTTGCTGGTGTGAGCAACCTATTTGTAAGTTTAACAATTTTCCGTCCTTCCATCGATCATCTATTCTCTATTGGCATTCCCAATAACTCATCCCTGATTTGACCTTTTCAGAAACTCCAAGGCATCCCGGCTCTCTTGGTATACCAAGGAGGAGACTTGATAGGGAACTTTGTAAGATTGAAAGAAGAATTTGGGGATGAATTCTATGCGGGAGACGTGGAGAACTACCTTATCGAGTACAAGAAGCTTTTAAATATTAATCCCAATTTTGAATTTTCCTAATCCTAATCCTAATCCCTTACAAAATGACTCATTCCTGTGAGTAATACTTGAATCCTCTTCTCATCCACAGGAATGGTATTCTCAACAGTTCAAAAACCTAAAACATGGATGGATAGAAGACTCAGAAATCACCACACGGAGTTCATGGCTCTAGATTTGAAGCAGCAAATTAATATGTGCGTCCGCGAGTTTACTTATGTTCTTGGTGTTCACTCTCCTTGTCTTATCTGTCTCAACAACAGTGTTTATCCTCTCAAACTTACCAAAGGATCTCGTCCCCTTGCTATACTAAAAATGTACTTTTAACTTCCTACTCTACAATATTCTGTGGGGGATTTTTGGATTAGTAATAATTACTAATTACTGGATGTATACGTTATGTTCTAGGACTAACAACGCTAAGAAACGCACGTAGGCTCCTGCCTGCATGTCTGTATTTTACCAATTCCAGTTTAGCGTGGACGCTTACAAAGATAATGTTGTACGTCTTTCCTCTTTGTATGCCTTCAATTGAACTTTATTATCATTTCTCATTCTCACTGTGGCAAATAACCAGTTTAAGTTTGAGTAAATCTGGAAAGAGCCTCAATCAGGCCTTTTTATTTTCAGAAAGAGAAAATCACGCAGCTTTATGATAAGTCTAGGCGCAAAATGTGTCGAATGTGTTAATTTTGTCCTGTTGATTAATGCTAATGTGGTTTTTGTTAGTAAAAATAAAAGTTCACAAGTTTTCATAATTTCAATTCCAAAAGTATTCAAAAGGCAACGCTTGACGAGTGCCCTCTGGCGTACGTCCCACAAGGAATCAATTTCGTTTAACCACGCGACCCATACCCAAAATTTTATTCCGCTCAGAAATCGACTCGTCAAAATAATTGTTGAGACTTGCGAGGATACCTATAACTGGACCTTATCATTCAGTTATCACTCGACCCACACCACAAGCCTGTTTTCATTTAATAGCCAATGGAAAACTTTTTCATTCTTACAAGTTTCAACAATGCCCTGCTGAATGTGGAATGGGATGCAGCAAATAAGTAAACAAGGAGCTTCTAATCGTACGTTGTTCGTATCATCATATCCTACCGCATCCATTTCATAATACAGTTCCAGAGACTCCAGAAAGGATTCCAAGTCACGCAACGCCTGGCTGACTTGTCTATCCACTTTTATTTCAGCAAGAAAAACGGACAACGACGCTTGCTCGTCCAAAAGAAATGGATCCGTATTTTTTTATTTATGGAGGGGAATCCCCCCGTTGCATTTCAAATAAATTCAAATCGAAATTATACTTTATCCAGCAATGGAAGAATTTACATCCCGAATTGAAGTTTTCAAGGAACTTAAGGGAACGTTACCCCACCTGGTTAGAATTTATTTGAATGATTATCAATTTGAACGTACGGTGGGGAGTGAAGGATTGGAAAAATTGAACTATAGTAGAACCGCTTATCTAATTTGCCCTGCGGGTGGAGCTTATTAAGAAAAAAACCCATGAGGCCGTTTTACTTTGGCGCGAAGGCCTCGTGGGTTTTTTCTTAATAAGCTCCACCC
>Ga0194135_10001769_pt1 | contig 13004 bp, 10 predicted proteins | sample LitLau_LLRF_2013_FD_134024 | JGI IMG/M metagenome (GOLD analysis project Ga0194135, IMG submission 134024) | Freshwater sediment microbial communities in response to fracking from North America - Little Laurel Run_MetaG_LLRF_2013 (version 2) | ecosystem: Environmental > Aquatic > Freshwater >... | reverse complement strand
TTTCCAAACTCATTAGTTAATTGTTTTTATCTATATAGGTTTTAACGATGACGAAGATGATGATTGTGAAGGCGAAATCTGTTTTCTACTTATTCTTTTCAAACTTTGCTTGTGCCGTTTAGTCCATTAACTTTCCTACGCACAATTTTCTGTGTAAAGCGTCTTACATTTTTGAACTAATGATTATATAACCACATGTCTAGAATTATTAGTTAAAATTCAACCTATAGACTCTTAGTTATTATTACAGTTCTGTCAAAATGCTTTTCAAATTTAGACAATTAAAGTTTGACGATCATTTGCTTTAGGACATCAATTCTGCTTAAAGCTGTTTGGGTAGGGAAGGGACTCCGACTCGGTCTGAGGCTTATATACTTCTTATTGCATCTCGACCGATGGTTTACGCAGTTTCTACTTATTTATCGTTTGGGTCAATAATTCCTTGATTGGGCATTAACAACCCAATCCAACTAATTCATGAATATAAGAACCTGGTGTTATAAATGCATCGCATGGAAAGTCGTTTATTAACAAAATTTCACGATAATTTTTAACCGGAGTTCGTGAATTAAATTTGAGAGTTTACTGCGGTTGCAACGTTACCCGCATTACGTCTGTTTTTTTTGCTTGTACACAACATCCTGTACGGGATAGGATCCAACCAAGAAAATGAAACAGGTTGAGGGGAATTTGGGGTGCGAAATTATAATTTCCCAGTGAAACTAATAAATTAAATAAGGGTGAATGTATAGCACGTTTTCTACTTTTGACTCGTTGAGTTTAATTATAAAAATTTTCTAAATGCACCTGAAGAAAGTAAAATGCCATCATTAGCATTGAAATTGGGTCTAGTCTTCAATGTTCAATTTAATTCCACAATGTTTACACAATAATTCAGACAACCCGAGAATTAATTCTTACTAATTTTAATTTTAATGCAATTTGTATTTCACACCGAATTTTCTTTTGTTTTTTTAGAAGTGGGATGAAAAAAACTGAGTTAATTTAAACTTCATATAATAATTGATTTTGGTAAATTTTCTTGATGGGGTTAGCTAAAAGGAACTGGAATTCCAAATAAATTATGCTTAAACGTAGCGTGTCATTTCATTACTACTATTTCAAATATGCTCTAGCCTTTCTTTTCTGCAAGTAAAAATTGACATAGCTAATTTCTAACTAAACTGATCCGTAATATAGAAATCGGTAGACGTAGATGAAATTAAGGTTTAACCGGACAGTCCGGTTTTGAAACAAAGAGTTCCCAGGTGTTAACCAATAGAAACATTACTACGGCTGCAGTTCCGTAACCAATTTGTGTAGCAATTCCAAAGGAAAAGATACCACGATATCCACCAACTGATTGTAGCCACAGCGCAGTGATGACTTTAATATAAGTAAAGGTAACTGCCGCGGTAACTGCTGTACAAACAATCAGCACAGACCCAATTAGTTTTCCCTCGAGTGGTGGATTTGGAGAAGTTGCTGCTGTCCAAAAACAGTACATGACTGAAGAGAGAAACAATCCGATGACACTTAGCATTATTTTACTCTTTGGTTGCGGGAGAAAGAGATTAATTAAACACATCAGGGATGAGGCGGAATAACGTAGAGTGACAGCAAGCAGAAAGGTGACACTTCCATATGGAAGAGTTGAGTAGGACAAAATAGCGTCCGTTGAACCATAAATTAAGCAATTCACACACTGCAACGTGAGGAGTGACCAAAAGTTCACAAATCTTGGTTGAATATTCGGAAGAAGGGTTGAAGAGTTGGAGTGTTTCATTTCCTGTGTCATTTCATGGTCAGTTGAAGTGACAATATTAAGAGGTGGACTAGTTGTAGCATTCCGTGCATGTTTTACGATTGACTTTACATTGAGTAGAGCAAAAGAGACGGAGCAAAGTAACATGATAGACAATATGAATACCATGAACATTGAAACGGGTATATTTGGTGGCAAATGTTTAACTTCATAACGCTGTGTCAAATTACTATTGGCCAGAATAGAAATACATTCAGTCGATCCATCAGTCCCGATTCCTTGAAACAAGGAGAAAATGCTTGGTAAAAGTCCCGTTAATGTTTCACCAATAAAGTAGGATTTGATGTAAGTTGGATGGAATTGAGCAATAAATGGTAAGAACAGGATCCGACTTGTGCAGTCTAGCAGGGCTAACAAAAAGCAGAGACCTGCAAGAGAACAAAAATTTTTTGACCTCAAAGAACAAAGAAGGTAATGAAATATAACTGATTGTATTACCAAATAAGAATAATGAGCGTCTAGCTCCCCAGATGTCCACAGTTCGGTCCCAGAAGAAGATGAGCAAAAACGTTGATACATTGCCGACGATAAGCAATGTTGTGATTGCCGATTTTAGGGTAACAATAGTTGGCCAAAACTTTTGTCCAAGGGACACAACAACAAGTCCCACATTTGCGAGTGTTGTAATTAGACAAAAGTAAGACGGGAGTGTCCAACCTTCTGGAAGTGTCTGCACAAATAACGGAAGTTCAGTAAAAACGCCAACTACACAGATCCAACTCCCAAGTCCGAAGAAAATTGTAAGTAAATGAACTGCTGCTTTATTCCACTTTTTAGCTGCAGCTCCTGAGACTCTATCCAGCTGCATCTCCCCCCGCATTTTCAGTAATCACACCAATAATTGAATCCAGTTGAACCAGAAACAATTACTATAGGGGAACGCTAGAACTGTATTTCTGTAGATAAAAGTCGCTATTAACGTAATAGAGATAAGATCCAGGACCACCTAAGGCTCTGATAGCACAGTTTCTGTTTTGAATTCACTGCTTTCCGAGAGCATGAGTGAAGAGGACGAAAATTCAAAATATTGTAATGAGAAGTTAATTAGGTTTGGCCGTCCCCTTCTGTAATGCTGCCTCTAATGAGCTTTTATTATAATTAAGTATTAGCACACAAACTATGTTATGCATTATTGAAAACGGTAATTATGAGACTCCTACCGACTATTATTCATGAACTCAATCAATTTTCCTTCTCATTTTATGAGTTCTCAGTAGTGCTTAGTGCATGACATATTGCATATCACAAAATCCCTTCCATCCACCACCCATTATGGTAATTGTCGACGAAACTTTTCCTGGAAAAGAAGGGTACTTTAAATTTCAACTGTCTACATCCCGTGGTGCTTCCAGTTTGATCAAACGTACAACTTCAGCAAAAGGTTGCGTATTAGTTGGATTAATTCTTAAAAAAAAAACAGTCTTGGAGTATAACCTCATCTCCAATTTTTCGTTATCGATTGGAGTGAAATGCTTGAATTAGCTTGCTAGTTATAAAGAATTAATCTACTTTCAAAATGTCACTAATTTTTTGACACAACAAAGGGTTGTACCGTGTCTATACTGTGTTCTATAAGATAAGTGAAAAGATTGTATTTAATGTAAATTTTGTAGTTCATCCTAAAAACACCTAAAAATCGGTTTTATTGTATGCAGGGGCGCAAAAAAAATTGTCTCGAGAAGGTGACGGCGGATTCGACTTTAGCAGAGAAAAGTGATGCTGGATTCAGCAGTGGAGTACAAGAATGGAACTGATTCAATGCTGAAAGATTTTTTTTTCTCAAGTTATCACGCTGTTACTTCCATCTCTGAACCAGGAAAAAGTTTGACCTCATTTCGGCCGCTCTAAATATGTTACAAATTGGTCCAAATTTTTACTGAACTCTAAATCTAGATTAATACGGTTGAACATATTCAAAAGGTGGGGGACCAAATTTTAAAAATTTGAACTTTACGGGCGCTCTATGTCGTATATTACATAACTGGAATATCCTTTTGTCATTAAAGCTGACTTTTTGCTGATGATCGAGAAATAATTAGTTTCGATTTGACACAATTCAAAAATTTAGAAAAAAATATGTAGCGGACTCGAGTACTCCCAATTGCCCCTTTAATTAGATGACCTTTGGCATCATGTTTTTCATATCTGCAATAACGTATGCGGTTGTGGCATAAAGTGCCAGACATTTATCCAACTTCCGAGAGTTAACTACGCTCATTGTATCCGCAGGGGTATGATGGTAAAAATAATATTTGTTTTTCTTCGTATCCCCGTCCATGATTGCCACTGGGATTCCTTTATGGAAAAATGGATCCGTGTCGGAGGCTAATTCTTTAAATGCGGAACGTTGGACGGTTGCGTTGATGCCATTTTTTAAAAGTTTCAAAATTTCGGAAATAATGCAACCGTACTCCACAGTCCCTCCAAAGGTAAATCCACTCGGCTTAAAGCAACCTGCATCAGCTATGAGTGCTGAACTAATTTTTGGTAGCTCTGCTTGATTTCGTTTGACGTAGTGCTTCGCTCCAAAAACTCCGAATTCATCCCCAGTCCAAAATACCGTCCGGATTGTCCTTTTTGGAACTAGCTGTAGCTTTTGCAACACTTTTGATACCTCATACGAGAGCATCAACCCAATGCCATCATCTTGGGCACCTTGTGATAGATCCCAGGTATCCGCATGGCCAGAGATGATGACAATCTCATCCGATTTCTCCATCCCTTCCAATTCACCGACCACATTTCGTGAAACTGAGTTTGTAAGAATTTGTTGTAAGTTTATGCAAAGTCGAACTTTCCCACCTGGAAAATATGAAACCTCATGAGACCGAAAAAATATAATCAGCGCCGTGCAGCTTGACATCTTACCAGATGTGATTAGCCGACCCATCAAATCAACATCTTCGTTTGTAACATAAGCCACAGGGATATTGACTGCTGGTTTGCCAGAATAGCCGCCTGCCCGTTCAAAAATTGAGTATATGGAAAATGAGACGGCGGCTCTCAAGAGTATTGCGCAAGCTCCGGCATTCTCCACTAGTTTCCAATCGGACTCATTTGCAGCAACATCGTTGAAAACAACGATTTTGTTCCGTACAGCCTGAAGATTCTCGGAAACATATTTTGTAGAATAGGCAAAGAAAATAGTTTTCTTGATTCCAGCAACGAGTGTTGGCACTGAGGTCCCAGACCCACGGATCTCCATTCTTTGATACCTTGGATATATCATTTCGGCAAACTGAGCGTATCTGCAACAAACCTTATGATTTTTGTTAAAAGATCAAATTTAAGGTATTTAATTTATACGGAATCTGAAAGCAGGCAGCAAAAACCTTACTACAAAATACAGTCTTACCTTTTTACTGCTGGGATGGCAACAGGTTCTGAATGAACTTTGTTTAGCCCTATGTTTCGAAGTTTCTGTTCTAGATATGTTAATGATCTATCTAAGGCAGTACTTCCGGATGGACGAGGACCAAATGTGTCTACAAACATCTCCAGTTCCTTGTAAGTTTCACCCTTGAGCGACAGTCGAGTTGCTTCATTATAAATGGCGTCTGCAGTTGATTGGTAAGTTTTAATTTCTGCTGTTAGCTTCGGGTGTAACGAACATTTCGAAGTGTCAAATGGACTTTCATCATTCTGGAACATGTTTCTAGACCGAACACGGGAGAACATTAGCACCAGCATGACGATTACCGTAGTTACACTTTGCATTTTGGGAATCCGCAGTGTTTACTGACAAATTGTAAAAGGAATGATTCCAATAAAATGTATATTGGTAGTGGTGACCCAGATCAATCCCGTCAATCACTCGTCTTACTTTATTAGAAATTCAGTAGAAAGCAACATTCCAGTGAGCAGAATGCTCGACAATTGGGAGATCAATATGTACCTTTGGGTATCATTCAAATTGAAGAGACAATAAATTCTGATAAAGGAATGAAATTTTCTGCCCACCCGTGCTCTGGATCTGTCCAAATTGAAATCTGACATATGAATATAATTTTACAGCCAAACTACTGGAATTTATTTCTGGTGGGTATACACACACCATATTCTAGTGTCAGAAAAAGTTTTGAAAGTGCGAGTAGGAGGGAATCTAGCAATTTCGGTCTCTCATGCTAATGAAGTCAACCCCATTTTCCCGATTGCTAATTTGTAAATGCTCAGGATAAACCATTCTCATGTAACTAAACCTTGTGCATTTATATGAACATCCAATTGCATCTAGGATTTTTATCAAAACAGGCGTGAATTTGTATGATGAAATAATTGCTGATGAAATAAGTTTATTGGGAATTTCCAAAACGATACCTGCTGGAAGAATTATGAGTCTAGTTAATTCAATCGAAACGTGAGTGTTTAGTGAAAGGGAATGGGAGGGATGATACTTTCTTAGCCGAGCATATATATGCACGTGCTCAAATAAATTTAATTTTCTTAACTTGAACAATTTTGCTTCATTCCAAACGAATATTATTCAAAATTGATTATTTATTTCCGTCAAATACAATTATAAATGCGCGGAAATGGGAGAGAAATGTGGGCATATAATTAATCATCCGTGCCGTAATCCCCTGGAGGAACATATTCTGCGTCTTTACATACTTTTGTGCATTGGTTATACTGATTGCAAGTAGTTTCACATCCAGCATCATCGGCGACCGTGACCTTGAAGCTTACAGACAACAGCACGATGATGAGCAGAGAAGCAAGAAGAATCAGGGAGATGAGCTGATGACGAACCATTTTAAAATGTAATTTCTACTTGGCAGAAACCTGGAAAACTCAAAATCAAAATCAAATTATTTTAGTACACGTCTTGCAATTTCAAATTCAATAAATGGTGAGGTTATACTGGATTTGGTTGTACGCGGTCACAGCCGAAGGTGATGTGTGTACTGATGTGTTGTAAAAATATTGACAAACACGGAGTAACCAAAACAATAGTGTACTTACCCAGAAAACAGCTTTGTTGTTTTCGCTGGCACAATTTAAATGGACGTTTGATTTCTGAATAACGAGACAGACAAAACATTTCCAAGGCCATCAAAGTGGAATAATGGTTCCCAAACCTTCAAACCTGGCCGTTTGAGAGCATTTTAAGTATTTCACTAAACCAAATTTTTTACCTGACACAATTTAAATGGACGTTTGATTTCTGAATAACGAGATAGAAAAAACGTTTCCAAGGTCATCAAAGTCAAATAATGGTTCTGAAACACTGAAACATGGCCGTTTTAAAGCATTTTGAGTCCAACTAGAGTGGGAATAATTACCATAAAATCGCGTTTATAACGCACACTCGTGCATGAGGCGCGCTCATCAATAAGGTGCACTTTTTGTGGTAGAATTTCATTCGTTGACAAGGCGCGTTCGGTCTATAAGGCGCATCATTTAACACGAGTTTGTTGTACATTTGCATTGGTTTGGGACAATGTGGCATGTGAAATAAACGCACCCGTTCTACGTGCAAGTAAATAATCGACATGCCTGTACTGCTAAATTCAAGATACAGAAACTAACATTGAAATTAAAGAAATTAAATTTCAGAATTCAATTTGAGTTGAATAGCTAGCTGGACTTTAAAAAATTAAATATTACAGGTGTGTGTCTGTGTGAGCGGCTGAAAGCGTATTACAACCAATCAGGAAGCAGGGTTTCTGCGGGAAAAGACGCCGCTGCAAAGGAGGCGATTGCCAGCGGTGAGCTGGAACCGGAAAAGATTTAATACTCAAATGAAGTCTAAATGGACGAGGAGGATGGACACGATTGCGACCAAGGGTTTCATTGGCATAATCTCGGAGAGCTCGGTGTGTCCCATTGAGGTACCCAAATGCCCAATGAAACGAGTGTCATTTGTATGAAGGAAATGGTCACATCTGGTCTGAACTCTTAAAAATCATCCGTGCTACAGCGGCCCAAATGACGTCGGAATATCCTGCATAAAAACCCCAAGATCCTTAGCTTATTTTAATCACAAAGTGAAAGCAAACGCCCGTCACAAGTCACTACCGTCAAATACTCTTCCATTCCATTCTGGTTCATACTTTTCATTTTCCCGCAAATTGCAAAGAAAAAAGCCCAGACTCTGGCTTTCCTTCTTCCGATTTTCTTCCAAGGGACAAATGGACAAGAAACTACGAAAATGGTGTCTTTTCGACGTCAGGACTCCTCCACAACGACTCGGGTAGTGAAGAAGTTCCCCTGGCATATTACGAGCAAGTTTTGAAAGTTAATTTTTAGACGCTGTTTGCCATAAGCATCCCACCTGAGCTATATGCATCTGGATGAAATTAGTGAATGTGATTTGAAAATGTTACACAAGTTAAATTAAGAATTACTCGATTACAAGTTAAATTAGCTCGTAGCTCACATGAATTAACAGGCAAATCAGAAGTTGGATAAAAAAAAATGGTATTAGGCTTTTAACTATGTATGCGTTTTCCGATAAGTGTTGAATGATTGTGTGAGCCCCATGCCCTACCGTATCTCCTCTTGCCATATAGGGAGGGAATCCCCGTTGAGCAGGGTCCCTGTCCCCTCTCTGCCATCTACCACAGCACTATTTTCCTATATACTTCGCTCAATAATGCCTCGATCTAAAACTGGAGTTCTCATGAAATATTGATTATCCTTTAAGAACTATTTAAGAAGATTGCCATACTAGGCAAGAAGCTCCCACGCATCACCAGAAGACTTTCTGTTGATTGGAAAAATTAAATCAACACCCAAAATAAGAAGCGGACAAAAAATTTTTTCTCAACATCCGTGGCCACTCTTAATGGATATGAGACAGGAATATTGTGGCTCTGTTGCATTTAAAACAAAAGATGTGGAAACGGAAAGTTTGACAAAAACGTGAGTGTGAATATATGAGTGTAGAATATGGGATGGAACAAAGTAAATTTGCAAGTAAAATTTGGTGAATTCTAACAAAGGAAATTCACCATACCAAAAGTATTGAATTTCCGGAAGCCAATTATGTAGTACTCTAAATGACAGTAGAGAAAATATACATTTATGGCAAATAATATTATTTCAACTGTTGAGGTGGCGTAAGCCTGATCAAGAATTTTGACATTAGCAGAACTACGGTGGAGATTCAAATGTTTTCTAGAAACGATTCATTGTTCTTGCTCGAATATCTTGTACTAATTATAATCTCGGGAAATAAATTTACGTTTAGAGTGTATCTTTGAGGCAAGACTTCATCCCATTAGCCACGCGGCGGTGATAACTTCATCAACCTTTCAGAAATTTTTTCTCCCTTGGCCCCATTCTCCGTTCTCTTGCTTCCTCCTCCAGCAAAATACAAAATTCAAACCGCTGTGTCACTTTTCCCCCTACTCTTTTCTTGCTTTTTTTTTCAGATTAAAAAGTTAACTAAAAAGAATAAAAGAAGCGCGTCAATCAATCAGTATTCCACTCATTAAGATATAAATACTCCAGTAAGTAGTAGTGAAATACTTGTAAACTACCAGCAACTGGTTAAAGTGACTAAAAGGAATCTACAAAGCCTCAAATATATGCACTACGCACCCACAGTAATAATAATAAACAAATTCTAATTCACCTTACCTATTACTGCAATAGGTAAATTAAATTATTGGAATAGCTCGGTACTGCTTCCCTTCACTTGCACTTTCCACGTCAGGACTCTTGTTAATTTATTTCTGTTTTGGCAGGTATTACCATTGACCATGCGGAAGAACCGGAGACGGGAGAAAGGAGCAGAAGGGGATCAAGTGAATGGAAAAGAAGCATCAGCGGATGAGGTTGATTCAAAGTTAATTCGTGGATATGGTGGTGCTTCAGTAGTATTGGTACCCACGACTAACCACCTTCAGACGGTCTCTCCAGATGACGACATTTCAAACAATTTCCAACGGATTGTGAGTCTTGGAAGCCTTGCACCCACGGCAGAAGTAGAAGAATTTGAGAGCCCCAGTTGGAGGAGAGTTTGTAAGTTTTTGCTAACTAGCCTACACTTCTGCCCTGTTCATTGTTGAGTTGTAGTGTATTGTTGGAAATAGTTAAAATAGAAAAAAAATTTCCTCCCTGTTACTTAGGTGACACTGTGATTGAAATGGGGGAAGAAGAGGAGATCCTTGGTCTTGACTATCCGCATGAATCCTCTACTTTTTCAGCCCAGGATGTAGACGTGGGGCATTTTCTATGCGGCGGAGCTGGACTAGATGCGCTGAGTCTCCAAGACCTGCCGGAACCGGAAATAGAGGACGAGCCTCCTTCAGCCGGACATTACATTCCACCCATGCCTACCCTTGCCTCCATTTCCACCCTTTGGGACAACCTATTATGTCTCTGTGATATTCCGCACTGTGGGAAGAAAGCCTCCTCCAAGTGTGCGGCCTGCCTCAACGCATTCTACTGTGGAGATGAACATCAGCGCCTGGACTGGGACAATCACTGGCACCAGTGCAGTCCTTTCATTAAATCTTTTGTCACTAGTATGGAAGGGAGGGGAGTCGTGGAAGGGATGGTTTCCACACGGGTAAGATCAAAACTGCCATGTAACAATATAATAAATAATAAGCCCAAGCGCAAAAAGATGAGTAGCTTAACCTCTCCAGTCCATATCCAATTGTCTCGACTCGACAGTCAACATAAGAATTCTTTTGTTTTTACAGAAAATCAGTCAAGGACAGGCACTGTTTACGGAAAAACCCTTACTCCTGTTCCCCCTTGCCTCTAGGGACGGCTTTGATCATCCCCTTGAGTGTCTCGGAATTGAACGAAACAATCTCTGCCGGGCCATGGAACCAGCATGCCTCGGGTGTACCAAGGCAGTTGAGTTTGTGGGTCCCAACCGTCACCGGTGCTCCACTTGTACTCTTCCGCTCTGCTCAAAAGCATGTGAATACGAAGCGGCCCATCAATTTCAAAAGTGTCAAGCTATTCCCCAAGGGAACCTTAGGGTAAGTCTTGACGCCCTGCCCCCCCCCCCCCACTTCCTACTTTTTAGATAAAGTTTATTCCAGACACGTTTTCTTTTCTTTGTTTTTATCACGTGCAGGTCTCGGAACCGAATATCCTTGCACCCTGTTTCCATGCACTTTACCTGGATGTTGAGGTACGTTGCTTAAGAGTCATTTGGAGTCTTGAGTTGTGCACTGTGCGCATTTAGTAAATTGTGATTTCTGCTTACAGATCCTCCGAGCTCTGCGCCTGGGCAGAGTCGACGAAGCCCTTTTCCTGGATCTGCTTGAACTTCAACATAATTCCCGTGTCAGGGCTTATGCCAAAACTGTCCACTTCCGTCGGTTCAAAAGGGACGTTGAAAGAATTGCTCCGTTGGCCATGGCCTTTGCAAAGGGAAATCGGGGTTTGGTCATTGTCCTCCATGCCATCATTGCCACTAACTCTTTCCGTCCGTCCCTCGGCAGCACGTAAGCTGAATTACAAGAAACTATTCAACTCATTTGTTGCTTTTGTTTGAAAACTCTTGGAAGAACTAAGATTCTGCTCCCATATGTTTTGCTCACTTGTTCTTTTTTTTAGGTTCAAACTACTTTTCCGCCGACAAGCAGACTTCTTCCATAGCTGTCTTCCAAATACAGTTCACTACATTGAAAACGAAGGAAGTCGGGATCAGTGTAAGATGCGACTCGTGACGAAGGCCGCGGTGACAATTCCGAGTGATGAGGTGATATGCATTGACTTCCTCCCTTCGCCGTACCTCCCTCGTCCTCATCGGGAGCGACTCCTCCGTGAAATGGGAATCCAGTGCCGTTGTCCTCGCTGTACCCAACCGGGACTCATAGGGGACTTTACGATTGAGTTAAAGTGCCGTCTCTGCGGCCCTGGCTATGTCCGTCCAGACGAACCCCAAAGATGGTCAGAGAGTGTTTGGTCCTGTGGGAATTGTATGGAGGAAACCCCATTCGAAGTTCTGAATCGGGCAGAGAAAGAAGTTTCCCTCCAACTCATGGAACTCCCCAAGAAAAAGTACGAGGATATTCCTGGCCTTATCAAATTCATATCCACCGTCGTTGATACTGTCCATCCCGGGCATCCTCTGATCATCCACAGCTGGTGCTTCATTGAGAGGTAGACTACTTAATTAAATTAAAATTAGAGGAATTTGCTCCATTAATGAGATCTTTATGGCCTTATGCGACGCTCTTTTTGTTTGGTCTTTGTAGTCTGCTGCGGAAGAGAATGGAGGCAGTGAGGGATCCAAATCCGGACAAGAGGTACGACGAGGATTCGCTCAGAAACTGCGTTATTCTTGTGGAATACTCGGACATGGTTCTCCCACATTTAGATGTCATCAGACAAGGCCTCTGGGTCGACAAGGGCAAGCGAAACAAAAATTGAAAGAAATTGAGTACATCGAATTCTATGGTGAATTACTAAACGTGAATTTGATTTGGTTCTTGGATTCTTAGGACTTGTACTCTTCCATAAGTTTTACGCTCATTACATCCTCTCTTGTGAAGAGTTCCATCAAAGCAGAACAACTAAAAAGGATTTCACCACAAGCATATTCAAGTGCCTTAAGATATTGGACATGAGTTTGCAGAATTTGCGTCCGTTCGAAGGGATGCGTGCCTCCAACCAAGCAATTTTGAAAACAATCCATGAGGCCACCAATACTTTAATTACACTCAAAGACTTTGCTGCTCAACTCATCCAACACCAACCAAGGCCAAGCTGGAAGAATTCATAACTTATTTATACCGAATTGGTCCGCAACAGAAGAGTGACAAATAAACTCAACTTGAATTCCCTGGGATACGAAAAATGGATTCATTTGCTCCTCGTCACAAGTACTACATTCCATTCATTCCTATTTTGTCCGATGTTCAGGGTGACTGTCAGGACAGAGCCTTGGCCCGAATTTGGAACTTTCTAGAATGTAGGGGACTTGGGGACTATTTGTGCAACATATCCCCATTCCGTCCCTCCGCAAAGGGCAATTAAATACTTTGGGCCAAAGTCTTGGTTTCCTCTTCCTCCTCATGAATCACCCCCGTGAGTCACGGTGTTGTGGCGGGAAATCTAAATTGCTCTTTTTCTCAAGTTGTTCAACCTAACCTATGTAGTCAGTCGGCTGCTGTTTAATTTTCTCATCTTTTTCTGATTATTCTAAATTCTATAAAACTAAAGTTAATTCACACGCCGCACGATGTCGGAAACTTCCTCTGACGAG
>Ga0194135_10001768_pt1 | contig 13007 bp, 21 predicted proteins | sample LitLau_LLRF_2013_FD_134024 | JGI IMG/M metagenome (GOLD analysis project Ga0194135, IMG submission 134024) | Freshwater sediment microbial communities in response to fracking from North America - Little Laurel Run_MetaG_LLRF_2013 (version 2) | ecosystem: Environmental > Aquatic > Freshwater >... | reverse complement strand
TCTCGGCAGTGCAGCAACATCGGGTCAGCTGCCTGAATTAGCATCAATGAAGATGACGAGTGTATGAAATGAGTTAATAGTATTTTCGTGTAGTGGTGAACTGCCAATTGCCACGACACGGGTGTCAGGTCTTATCGGGACAGGTGACAACATTTGGCTCTAGTTCCTGCTCTCCAGTTTTGCCAAACTGGCACACTCTCGCTCTTTTGTTTCTTCATCGTAAGGACTCCTCCGAAATAATGCATCCATTTCTGACGGACGCTTTTGATGTATGTGAACTGGCAGGGGTAGTGTAGTAGTGGAATTGGTCCCGAAAGATTCGCTCCCTTGACATATTAGCCTCAGTCGGTGTTGTAGTAGTCGGGTCAAACGGAAACGGAGATACTCTCTTTTCTTTATCTCTCAGAATTCCGGGACAAATCCTGCACACACACACAGTGGTGTGACATATTAAACTGCCACTGAAATTGTAGAAACTACTACATATCCCGTTTGTCACACTCTCTCTCTCAACCAGGAAGAAGAACACGCTGTTGTAAAGCTTTCGACTCTCTGTTCCTCAGGTCGTCGTCGTCGTCGTCGTTTTCGTCTTCTTCGTGGTGGTGTGTGTATTGATTTGTGTTGTTGGTGCAGTGATTCATAAAGCGTTTTTTGACCATATTTTGGATTATGAGAATGTTGATACGGTTGAATGGGTTTGATGAGCGTGTGTGTATAGGATCTTGGTTGAGTATTAAGGTTAAGACTAATGTACCGTACAATTGGATAAGTCGGGATTAAAAGTAAGCTCATCGTTGCTTCTTCTTATTCGGCTGTTTTTTATTCCTGCGATTAAGTAGGTTACATATGTCAGTACAAAAGGAGCCGCTTTGCAAGCAACAAAGGAAATATTCTGATATGGCCTATTAAACAGTATCAAGTCGATCTTGATTCGACTCGACATGGGAAAGTGACAGCCTCTGCTGTATTCTGATTAATGTTACCACCACCAATAGTTCTCAAGAGAGAGAGAGAGCAGTGGTGTCAGTTAAGTTTGTACAAAAATGAATTTGTCGTCATCCTGGAGGAGAAAGTAGTAAAAGTTGCACCACCACCACCGGTGACAGTGTTCAATGTTTCTGAGATTAGTCTTTGCTGACGAGAGACGGTGTGTCACGTGTGTGACGGAAGAAAGAACTGCTGTGCAGAAGAAGGGAGAATGTAATAACCTCGTCCACAAGTTTTCCTCGGAGAAGAAGAAGAAGAAGAGAGTATAATGGCTTAATAATAATGGAAACTTTTGGGAAGTGTCCACATTTCTTGTGCTTTTCATCGAACTCGCTTCTTCTCGCTCATTTTTGTTGCCATTTGAATAAAGAGTATCAGAGAGAGAGAGAGAGAGCGAGTTGATTGGATTAGTAGAGAGGTAATAGGATTATATACAGTAGTAATAGTAGTATTAGAAAGTGCTGGCTTATGTTTCAGAGTTAAATACAGCGATGGTGTTTTAGTCGGAGGGATGTGTGTGATTTTAATTGTTTGTGTTCAATCTGTTTCTGTTGGGGGTACGATTGCGACAGCATACATGAATGAATAAATGAGGAGGCGAGTTGTAGTTCAGGTAATCCAGCCTTCGTCTTCTTCTTCTCGGTCGTGTCATTATTCATTAGAGATTCACGATCCTCCTGAATATTTAATGCCAATCTCTTTCTTCCCCAAACACAAGAACAGAGTTCGTTGTTGTCACTCATTGGGCTTTTGGGTAATGTTGTTAGCAGAGCACACGACTAAATTATAGTGACGTAACACGGGGTACGCAAGATTTACACGAAGAACACGGGGAGTTAAGAGCGAGACATCAATTCATTCAACAACACACATTGCATTGCTCGTATGTCGTCTCTAAGAAGTCTTATTCTTTGTTTGCGTATTTGCCATCTGTTATTTGGCTGATTGAGAATAAGGATTGATTGGATTTTCTTCTCATAACTCGTTTGTGAAAAATTGGTTCGTGTATGAGTTGTAGCGAGCTCATTGCTCATTCTGATCTCATATGCAAGATTCTCTCTGGAGAGAAACTTGGGCGACCCAATCTCATATGTATGCAGAAATGACCACCACCACCACCACCACTACTACTACCACTGCAGAAATAACAGTTCAAGACTAATGTGTCGTAATAAGTCGAGTTTTGCGCATTCGTTTGCTGGGTAAGCATCGTCAGCAGGGGGGACGACAAATGTCTGACGACGACCAGTTTTCGAGAGAGTAGTGTGTGGGTGTGTTTGGTGAATTGACAAAGTATTGTTGGTGGTGGACTGGACATATAAGGTTGGTCTCTCCTCAAAAGTAGTTTATAGGTGAGTGACACCAACTTTATTTCTGGCATCATTGTTGAGGAAGTGATTCAGGTGTCGTTGTGGGAGTAAATTGACAAGAAACATGACAGCAGAGACAGCATTAGGGCCAAAAATAAGGAGCATACTCATTATTATATTGAGTTTGGGACATGAATTAGGTCTTGCAGCATCAGTTCTTGTAGTTGCAGTTCTGTTTATTATGAGTAGGCATAATAATATTTGTTTGAGACACTATATGACGGATGGAATTAAAGTTGGTAAATAATTAGTGTCAGTGTGGGAAACGCTTCTTCTTGAGGGACTAAAAGTTTGTTTCATTGGATGTTTCATTGGATTCAGAGAGAGAGAGAGAGAGGTTCTTGTTGGCTGCGTATGGATGTGTTGAGAAACCGCAGCATCAGCCCAAGATGATTCAGAACAAAAAGCCTGTTTTTTGTGTGACTTGCATGTGTGTTGTGTGTGTGTAGAAGGGGGGAAGTGGTGGTGGTGGTGGTGGTGGGGGTGTAATTGAAGGCTAATGAGAAGATTGAGAAACGGGATGAGTCGGAATATGAAGGGAGAAGTTCCCAGCAGCATCGCCATCATCAGTTTTGTGAGCAGTCGAGTGTGAATTTATCCCTTTCTGTGTGAACAAGAAATTGTTCAAGTCACTATCTCTGCTTCTGTAACATAGAATAATATTATTCCTCAGGATTGTCAACATTCATTGTAATTAGCGTGCTTTAGTTTTAAGGGGGGAGCAGCAGCGATATTATTTGTATGAGATGTAACAGATGAGCAGTATCTCCTTCTTCTTCGTCTGGAGAATTGTTGCTTGAATATTATTGCGAAATGAGAATAATAAGGCAGGTGGGGTAGTGGTTGGGTCAGACTAGTAGTAGGGAGCAGATGTCCAGCAGGAGCAGCAGCAGGTTGTTTAATTCAGAGACGTAAAAAACTGGTTGAGAAGAAGAAGATGACGGGTCTGGTGGTGTTGTTGTTCGGTTGGTTGGTAGTAGTAGTCGTAGTTTTAAAAGCGAAGATGAATTTGTTTGTGAGTTTTAGGAGATTTAATGTGATTAGAGTTTCCGAGGAACTAATTTCCGCACTTTGGCTAATGAATTGAGCAGCACAAGAAAGTTTAGGGGTGATAATAATAATACTCCCTCTTCATGGCAGTTAGGGGTGCTGCTTTTGCTGGTGGCACTTGCTTGCAAGACAGGTAGAATAAGACGAAGGGTAATAATAAGTCAGGTGTAGTTATCCTTGAGGGAGCGGATATCCCGGGAAGACCTGTTTTTTGGGATTGAGATTATATGTCAATTTAGACTCGAGTTCCCACAAGGAGCAACAGCAGAGCTTCCTTTCCCACGGGTCTACCTGACGAGAGAGTTGTTGATGGGAGATTTGATATTTAAGCATCATGTAGGGGGAGGAGTCTTTGCTGGTGCTAAGGTCAAAACTTCTGGAGAGCATGGGTCAACTTACGGGTGGTGGTGGTAATAAATGGGAGTGTATATTAGGTGAGGTGTGGTGCAAATATTTGTTTAGTTATTGTAGTGAAACTAGTTTTAAGAGTCGATGCAAATGATGTGAGGAGATTGTGATTGGAGAAAAGTTTTTGGGACGACTAGGAGGAGCGGTGGTGGTGCTTTTGCTTCTTCTTCTGGTGTTGGCTTAAGTGTACGTGAATGTGTTTGATGATGAGAACTTTTGAAGAGATGAGGAGGTGACGAGACACGTCCGGAATAAAAGTATGACGAATTGTGACGCCGCTCGTGTTATTTTAAGGACTCGCTGTTTTATCAACTCGCAATGATTCCGCAGTCAGCAGAGTCAAACTCTCTTCTGTGTGAGGAGAAAGTTGTCGTTGTTAATCCGTGTGAGTGTGTGTGAAAGTTTGTGTTGTTTGAAGATGCTAATGATGGGGAAATTTTTATTTGGCAGTGCCCTCCTGATTCTGGATGCAGTGTGAGTGTGATAAAAGTTTTATTGGGACAAATGTAATTTGTAAGTTGTGTTGTCGTCGAGAGAGGTGTAGTCAAGCGATGTTACATCTAATTTAACGTTTTTGTCTCTCCCAAGTGGACCCATCGAACAAGCGATATCTTGTTTTAAACCGACTCTCTCTGGAGGAGAGAGAAAGCAGTCAATGTCTTTTGTTGCTTGTACTTTTGGAAGTGTTTTAGAGAGAGAGAGAGAGAGAGAGGAGGGGATAAAAGGAGGGGAAAATAACACGGTGTATTTTGAGAAGTAGGCGAGGAGGTGGTGGTGGGGAGAGCAGATTCCAGTTGAAGTGTGTAACTGAAAAGGATTTTTATAGAAATGAGTTGACTTTTGACGGGAGTGAAAAGTGTTTTCGAGAATAAAAGAAATGGATTCGAGAAGCTGCAAAAGCAGAAGCAGCAGAGTGAAAGCAAGGTGGTGGTGGCAGTGGAGGGGGAATTCTTTCACGCTTCTTTCCAGATTTGGTGACGATCTTGTGTTATTATTATGCTGGTCAATAATGGCGATGATCGATTAAGACTTGTTGATGATGACGATAACGGATTCGTCGGCAGGAGCTGTCGGATTATTTCAGTCAGGAAGTATAATATTGGTCCGTTGTAAGTTCACACGATATTAGAGCATCGGGGTCACAGTCTATTGTTTAGTAGTTGCGTGAGTGTGTATTGTTTGATGCAGGTCAAATCTGGAGAACAATGAGATGCAGTTTTGCGTGTGGTTTCTGGTTAGCCTCAAAGTCGATTGATTAAAAAGGGCTTTTGTGCATTGTCATCGTCAGGAGTTGGTCAGTGGAATCAAATATGGTCAGGAGAGCTTGTGAGAGAGAGCCAACCTGTTTTTTGTATGTAAATAATGCCCAGTAGTAGGAGCATGTGTAATTAAAGGAAATAACTTTGGAAAAGTAATTTTGCGAGTGTTTAAAGAAAGTGGATGATGAGAGTTGTTGTTGTTGTTGGAGGCAATTAGGGTATCTCTGCTTTTGGGACAAGTAGTTATGTGTTGGCAATTAGAATGGGAATAATTAGTTTCCATATTTTATCTTAATTGCCTACACTCTTCTCTCGCTTTTTAGTCCCTAATGATCATTATCATCATCATATCCACCACTGATGCTGATGCTGGCTGTGGAGTCGGAGCAGGATGAGATTATTGGTTGGGAGTTTGGAAGAACGGTGGTGGTGGTGACTTAAGGGATGATGTTTTTAGAGGGCACAAGAATAATTTTGGAGGATGCTGCTTCAGAAAGAGAGAGAGAGAGAGAGAGAAAGAATTATTCTTAGGCGGCATAAGAGTTACACGGTTGTAAATTGTTTGTTCTTGTGTGGTAGATTGTTATCAGGTAGTGCACGGTTGGCGGAGCGTATAAAAGAGTATTAGTGTCAGTAGTGTATTCATCTCCGGTAATTTCTGCTGTATGAGTGTTGAAAGTCGTTTAATAGAAGGAAGTTCCGCCCAAAATATATTTATGTTGCAACTCACGACAAAATTTGAGAAGTATATGATTGACCACCACCACCACGCCCTTCTAATGCTGCATACACGTCTTGTCAGATTTTGTAACAATAAGGTGAGTCAATAGGGCGGTTGTCGTTGCGTAATAATAATGTTGCTTTTGTTGAGAAGGGGTTGGTGAATGTAAGAAGAAGAGTGGATTAGAGTGTAATAAGGATTGAGTGTATTATGTAAACGGTAATCCGAGTTTTAAGTTGAGGATCATAAAGTATCATTTTGTCTCGAGGAGGAGATGGCTTAACCGAGAAAAGATGAAAGCAGGAGAAAGAGAACTAAGCCCGTGTGCTCCCGTGTGTGTGTATGTGTATGGGGGAATAGGAGGAAGTGGAAGAAGAAGAGCTTAAGCCTTTGCATTTGTGTTTGCATCCGAATATAAGACTCCCTTTCCTCGATCGCTTATTGCAATGTTACGCGTAAATCTTAGTTTTCTGAAATAAAGACTGATGGTGTTTCTTTTAGATGAATTCGAACTTGATTGTGTATTTTGAGGGGGGGGCAGTTAATTTAGTGTCATTGGCTGCTGCTGTTCATGCAAGCACATCTTCCGCAAACGGACGTGTGTTGTGGATTCGTGAGAATATCCGGTGCGGTTAACGGGAGCATCATCAGAACTAGTAGAGAGACTGATTTGCGAATTGGGAGTAATGAGACGGGATGGTTTTTTCGTCACCCCCGTTATTAGGGGCAGAGTAGGTGGAGATGTGTGTGTTTGTGTGTGTTAAGGGGGGGGGGAGACTGAAGTGAGTGTATTATGCTGAGAAATGTTGTAGTGCTGCTGGTTGAAGTAGTTGTGTGTCTCGTTAAAAATGTTTGTTTTTCCGTATGGATGGTCACGTTTCTTTCTCCGAGGAGATGCAGGTATATATTCTGGAGAGATAACTCACGAGAGTAGAGAGTCGTCGTAGAAGTATTAGTCCTCGTCCTCGTCTGTTTTGTGCTGATAAAAATAAAAAAAAGGGATTGCCGGGGGTGTTATTTTTTGAGACAGATTGGAAATAGGTCAGGCATCAGAATGATCAGATTGATTTGAGGTGTGTGAGATTTTTTTGAGATAAGAGAGTCAGAGATCAAGGTATGTGCAGTCAATCTGGGAGTAAAGAGAGAGAGAGAGAGAGGGTGGTGACAGGATGAGAAAGAAGGGTCAAGGATTGTGAAAGTATAAAGTGTGCAGGGTCGACCTGCTGAGTGGATTACGCTATTCGTTTTGATGTGACAGGGATGGTGACTAGTTCAAAAAAGCTAAGTAACTGGTGATTTGTTGGTTTGCAGGTTGTTCGGGTCAGCAGCAGTCGTTCCGTGTACGTCCCTCGGACGTGGAGTCAAAAGTGGGCGACACTGCCGTCATCCGGTGCGAGGTGGATAATCAGGTCGGACCCGCTCAATGGACGAGAAGAGCTTTCGCGCTTGGTAAGATGATGATGATGCTTCGTGTGATTTTAATTAAGTGCATTTGACGTGTGTATGTGTGTGTGTCAGGTTTAATAATGTTAAGAGGTCTTTGATTAGCATGACAGAGGAAGAGTTGAGGTTGAGTGGAAGTGGTAGTGATTGAATTTTGGTGAGATGCGTTCTTGAGAAGTGTCAGTTGCAGAAGCAGATTTGACGGGGAATTCTCATTGTGTAGTTGACTTGAGGGAATGATAACATAACTCTCATGTTGTGGGGGGGATTATTATTATTATGAGGTGTGTCAGGGGGAGGGGTAGTGTATAATCAGATTTTAATTTGTCAAGAAGTTTTTAGTTGTTATTGTGGGATTACTTTGGTGGTTTTAATTTTGTCAGGATTATAATAATAATAGTAATGATGATGAAAAAGGGAGATTAGATTTTTATGAGGCTTTAAATGGGTGAAGGATTTCTTAATAATTGAAGCGTATATATGCGTTTGTGTTTAGGATTCGACCGGAGTCTCCCTTTGCACCCGCGTCTCTCAATGGTCGGTGATGGAGAAAAGGGTGTCCACAATTTACGAATTGAGAACGTGACGTTGAGTGACATTGGAGAATACCAGTGTCAGATAGGACCTGGCACGAGCAGCAATGGGAAAGGGAACAAACCCATTCGCGCGGATGCACGGCTCAATGTTCTCGGTAATTATTTTGAAAGGTTTTAAGATTGAAATGAATTGTTCTGCTTATTTTGATAATTGTTGTTCTTTGTAGTCCCCCCAGTTGGTGTAGAGTTGTTGGGTCACGCAAGTGATGCCACGATAACTCTGAAGGAGAAGGAATCGACAGAGCTAGAGTGCGTGGTGGGTGAGGCTCGACCTGCTGCCACTGTCATTTGGTTCAAAAACGACCAGGTTCTGAGGACTGGTAAGTGACTTTGCTCTCCATGAGTCTAATTCGTAATGTTGTCTTGTCTTATGTGAGATTTTTGTTGTAGAAACCCGTGAGGATACGTTGGAAGGGGTTGAGTACAAAGTGGAGGATGGATTGATGATAGTGAAGAACCGAACAAGAAGCAAGATCCGGTTCTTCCCCGGGTCAGAAGATGACCGCGCGCGGTATGCTTGCGAAGCAAGACACCCCGCACTAACTAGACCTTTAAGGACTTCTGTCGTTCTATCCGTTCAATGTGAGAAACTACTGCCAATAAAGGGCTAATAAGTAGCATGATATATACGGGGTGATGTGAAATATTGTATTGTAATTGTAGATGCACCGGGTGCGCCTCAGATATTGGGATACGTTGAAGGTGAGACGATAAAGGAGAACCAATCTATGACACTGACGTGTGTATCGAGGGGAGGTAACCCTCTCGCTGAATTGATTTGGTACAAGAACGACGTACGGATTGACTCGAGCTACGCCACAGTGGGAAAAGAGTCCAGGAACGACGTAACTTTTATTGCAAACACTAAAGATAACCTGTCTCGATTCCGATGCGAGGCTACGAATCTTATGAGCCCAAGACCAAAAATCGCTGATGTCGTCCTTACCGTTATGTGTACGTTGTGTTGTATTATTATCGTAAAGATTGTATATAGTCTTGTATGACGCGTTTGAATGCGAATTTATTTTAAAATAATACTAATTGTCTTGTTCGATTGCTTGTATATAGTCGCTCCTCGTGAGGTCACAATATCGGGTCCGACTGAGGCGACAGTTGGCGACTCAGTTACTCTCGAATGCCACACGTCCAACAGCAACCCACGCGCTGAGGTACAGTGGTTCCGCGGAGGCCTCGCGCTCGTTCAGGAGAATCTCGTGACTACATCCAGCTCGCCTTCGAGTGAAGGAGGGTGGACTACGAGCAGCAATGTTACTGTACGAGTGAGACCTGGGGATACTACCATTGTCGTCACGTGTCAAGGAATCAATAGGGGACTCTCGGAATCCAAAGTCGTAGCGCATACTATCAATGTTATTCGTAAGTGCAGTGATGTTATTTAATTGTCTGTGCCAGTCTGCGGGGGGTGTGGTGGTCAGTAAAAGTAATTTCTTTGTATGTAATGTTTAGAACCCCCTGGCCCACCTTTGATCTACAAGGCGAGTATGAACGTAAACGAAGGTCACCTCCATAAGGTCACTTGCACTTCCACTGGGGGACATCCCCCTCCTACACTTCAATGGTTCAGGGAGAACAAGAAGGTCAGTTTAGTACAATCCAGTATTATCTGTTGAGGGTGATCGTCAATGGTGTGGTTTTGATTATGCCAGGTGAATTCGAGTGTTGAGCGAGTGGGGAATGTAGTTCAGTCTGAGTTGTCGCTTGTGGCGAATGCAAGTGACAACGGGGTGACCTACAGATGCGAGGCAAAGAACAAGGCAGTTACTGCGCCCCTATCGGAATCCATCACTTTTCACGTTCTTTGTAAGTGGATCATACGACAATATAATAATAATAATTATCTGACTCTGGTTCTTCTTACTATATAATGTGTTGTTAATCTGTCTATGTGTATAGTTCCTCCTCGGGGCGTCTCGATAACCGTCCGTCCTCGCCGCCTTCGAGAGGGCGAGAAGGGGTACCTGACATGCGAATCGGGATCATCGAATCCACCTGCGAAGGTTTCGTGGTTGAGGGACGGAATGGCCATCCCTAGTCTCGGAAACGGTAGCAGAGACGGAGAGTTTGGGGGAAAACGCTCGGTCACAACATTGGAGCTGGATCTCACTTCTGAACTCGATAATGTCGTGTACACTTGCCAAGCTTATAATTCCGCTGTGAAGAAATCAGTTCATGACGCTACCACCTTACAAGTTGCTTGTGAGAACATTGACATATATACTATTATTTTCATTATTGGTACACTTCGTATACGATTTTGAATAATGTTGTTTGTTGTTATTGTAATTCCAGACAAACCACGTTTGCTGGAAGGTCCGGTTGGTGGGAAAGTGACAGTGGTTGAAGGGGGTGTGGCCGTGCTTGGGGTGAAGGCTAAGGGAAACCCTGATACTGTTAAGTACAAGTGGATGCGTGTTTTGAGCTCAAGTAATGGATCGTCGTCGTCTAATCAAGTGGTGAAGACACGAGCACGTAAAGTGTTTGTAGACGGGGGAGTGGTCAACTTTACAGAGGTTAGCAGGAAGGACAGGGGCAAGTACGTTGTCGAAGCGAGTAACTCCGAGGGAACTGCTACCTTTAACGTCGACCTCGACGTTCAATGTATGTTAAAACAGATTCAAATGGAATTTTTTCTTCGATTCAGAATGAAGTTGTTATAATTTGGCGTGTATTGGTTACAGATGCCCCGACAGTTACCAGCGGTGCATCATTGGTTGAACACGGCGAAGGTGACGTTGCACATCTGTCCTGCGCAATAGACGCTAATCCACTTGACGCGTCAATGGTCAAATGGTCTAAGAATGGCGGTGAATTGAATGAGACGAATACGAGGACACGCGTTTCCTTCTCAGATGACAAATCTTACTTGACTATTGAAGGGGTGGATAAGAGTGACGTTGGGACGTATACATGTAGCGTTGACAATGGCGTCGTACCACCGTCGACAGAGAACGGTACGGGTATCAGTAACAGCAGTTCCTCCTCATCATCGGCATCAGTGTTCCTAGTCGTGAAACGTGAGTTGGAATTATTTATGTATAATTAAGTAATCATGTGATGAAAGGTTTGATAGTTGGTCTATTTCGGTGGCTTATTATTAATTGCAGAGGCACCAGAGATGGACGAATCAGTTGAGTTCGGCAAGGGAGCGAGTAATAAGGGTGGTACGGGTCGGTTGGTGTGCCGTGCGAAAGGAGCGCCCAACGTTACCTTCTCTTGGGCAAGGGAGGGCACAATCATTCAACCTTCACCAGAAAATCAGTCCGGGGGAAGCAAGTACAGCGTGCAATACAGAAAGGTACTTAAAGATATTTTAATTAAACTTATTAAATAAAATCCCCCATCCTGTACATAATCTAATTACTATTGTATTCTAAATCGCCAGTTGTCCGCGATGGAATTCGAGTCAGTGTTGGAAGTCCATTCCGTGACATCAGGTGACTACGGATTGTACGAGTGCGTTGGCATGAACGAACTCGGTTCCGGTTCGCGTCCGCTACTTCTTGACGTCACGTCAGTTCCAGAGTCGCCAGTAGGTCTCCGTGTAGTCAACTATACACACGATAGTGTAACATTAGCCTGGAGCCCTGGATTCAATGGAGGTTTCCCCCAGAAATATCGAGTAAAGTTTTGGAGGACTGACCATCAAGATCAAGATAGCTTTCGGTACGAGGATGTGCCCTCAGCGACGAAGAGCAGCAATGGAGGAGGGGGGAGTAGTAGTGTCGTGTTCACAGTGGGGAACTTGGACGTGGGTAGGGAGTACGCTTTTGCAGTCGTCGGAGTAAATAAACTAGGAGAGGGGAACTATACACGGGACACAGTCAGCCAGGAGACAAAGAGTGAGCGAGGTTTATTTTATTATTCGGGTCCTTGGTGGGTGTGGTGACAGATTTGGTGACGGGTGCTTGTCTTTTATACGCTTGTATAGAGCTGCTTGGGGGTGAAGGTGGTGCTGGTGGGGGATCAATCTACGCGCAAAATGACTTGCCTCCTCTGAGCCTGACTCCTTTAAGCCGTCTTGTTATTCTCGTATTCGTGGTGGTGGGTGGGGTCATGTTGCTGATAAACGTGTTCTTAATCGGGTGCTTTATAAAGAGGAGATCTAAAAACTCCATTCAAAATGGGAGGATGAAGCAACAGCGGAGCATCAGTGCTGCAAGTGCTGCAGGTGATTAACTCTCTCTTGACTCTTTATATATCTATTAGGTTACATCGCTTGGTCAGAGAGCAACAAAGTGTCTAGCCGGAGAGAAGAAGAAGTTGGCGTTGCTCTTGTTCGAGAAGACGTGGCGAAAGTGGTGATTATCGGAGTGTCCACTGTGGGCGTGGCTCTACTCGTCCTCAACATCCTCGTTGTTTCGTGGTTCATTTACAAGAAGAGGGAGAGAGATGAGAGCAGAAATACAAAGAAATGTGTTCAGAATAGAAGTGATAATCTTGGTGGTAATTAATTGTGGCGCCATTGGTGGTGAACTTTACTGTGGGTGTGGTTTTAATATGATGATTTTTTTATTATGGAATTGTAGGAAGCGACGAAGGTGGGAGTAGCAAGTCAGCAACGATAGAAATGTACGCACCAAGTAGCTACAATGAAACTGTCAATGGAGAAACACTCTCTTCTATATCGGAGAAGAGTGGGACTTATGCGGGAGCAGGGAATCCCGGGGGTGGTGCAGGGGGACCAGACGAAGATGATGAGGATGAGGATGATATTATGAATGGGGGTGTTGTGGGTGGTCGAGGGGGGTATTTGTACGGAGGGGATGACAAAGTTATGATGGGGAGTCTGAGGATGCAGCAGTACCTTCTTGATGATGAGCAACAACAAGGAGCAGGGGGGTCGTCAGCGTCTTACTACGGAGTGGGGCATAATAATAGAGCAAGCACGCTGCCAAGGAAGTTCCATCAGCAGCAGCAAGGACCAGGACAAGGGTTTATTAATAACCCTCATGAAGATTACCACCACCACCCAGGAGGAGCAGGGACTCTATCGAGGATTTCCAGGATTCCTCCTCAGCACAATCACCAGCAGTTTCATAATGGGACAGCGTTAGGTAATTATTAATAAGTGGTTATTATTATTAATTTAATCATAAGTAATTGGACTAATTGACCTTTGTTTATGTAGACTCACCAGTGTCCCCTTCTGGTT
>Ga0194135_10001767_pt1 | contig 13007 bp, 2 predicted proteins | sample LitLau_LLRF_2013_FD_134024 | JGI IMG/M metagenome (GOLD analysis project Ga0194135, IMG submission 134024) | Freshwater sediment microbial communities in response to fracking from North America - Little Laurel Run_MetaG_LLRF_2013 (version 2) | ecosystem: Environmental > Aquatic > Freshwater >... | reverse complement strand
GGACAGTTGATTTAAAAAATTATTTTCAATTTAACACATTGCAGACGAGTTTAATCTTTAGAATACTCTATTGCTGATTTAATAACCAGTCTGCATGTCTGGGTGTAATCTTGTGGATGAAAGTGGAAGAATCTTTCAGTGCGAAAACGATAAATGCAAATAATTTCAAAGGGATGTGAATTACCTACTACAAATTATCTTGCTCCTTAAAGACGAAATGCTGATTATGTAATGAATTCAAGGATCAAACATCAAAATCAATTTCAAACATCTGAAGTAGTATGAATTACAGCTTCAATGCACGTGATTTTATGTCACGCGCAAAATAGTGGTGTTTTCTAGCAAATGTCGTTGCAGGTCATATTGCTGGGAATCGGGTCTGTACCCATTTGCAACTCAAAAGGAGTTCTTTGTCTTCACAGAGCGTAAGGCTGATCTTGAAGAAAGTGTTAATGATTTCCAAAATAGGACTTTGGAGTTAATTTCGGAAGCTTATAAAACAAAAACAATTTAGAAACAAACGACTTACTTTATAGTAAGTCTAATTAAGACTCTGGAAATCTATGTGTATAACAAATAAAATACTGGAACGTATATTTTCGGGTAATTCAGAGCCGATCTAAAATTTTTGAATAAAAGCTAAAAGTTAAAAAAACCACGGTAAATTATGAAAAAGATAACGCATCAATAATTTACAATCTTGATGAATAAAAACTCAATAAGAATTATCATGCTACAATGCAGGCCTGAACGAAGTAGAATCTGAGTTTTAAGTGTCATTTTGACACACGAAAAAATACAACTGGCTCACAACTTACAAAAATACGTAATAGAATCGACAATATCTATTGTAAGCATCAAATTGTTTGGCATGATCACCTTCAACTAATGTCGTGTAATAAAATATTTAATGCAATTTACGCCACTAAAACTAATGAAGGGAAACTGATAGAAAGATAAATGAGAGAAAAAAGAGACAATACTTTATTTTTACAGTTGAAAGAAGCACAGTCGCAGATATGATTCAGCTGCAAATTGGAAGTTTTAATTATTTTCAAATTGACAAATAGACTGGCGTGACTTGCAAATTATAAACGCTAAGAATATTTTATACTTGTTGATGATAATCAATAGGAGGTTGGAATTATTCCAATGGAAATAAACTTCCATTCCACTTGTACAGTAATGGCACAATAATAAATTGGTATTAGACGTTTAAAAGGAGGTGCATCCGAACTCTGTAAGGTATTCTTAAAGTTACTGATTAAAGTTTGCTGTTGAGTAATGACCAGTTTTTACAACAAATAATGTTCGAAGTTATGTTATTTAAGTGTTTCAAAATTCAAAGTAACTGTTTAAAAACCGTCGGTAACTTGTGAATGTAAGGAAAAAAAACTTGTGTGTTTAAGGAATGAAATAAACCAATAAGAGTTTCATCAATTAAGAATTAGAATTTATATAATTCACCGAAGATGATTACTTGTGAAGTACAGACTGCTGTACTGTAAAGCCTGCCTGTATGATAAAATCACTACTTCAATGTAAAAAGTTTATAATACTTTGTGAATTCCAGGAGCCATACTTACAGAAGTATAGTAGTAGTATCTTGATTTGTGTAATAATTTTTTAAGGATGTGAAAGCCATGTTCGGCTCAGCATTAATTCATAAACTGGAAACAATGGCCGATAACCATCTTACACTGGAACAGCTTGAGAGGCAAAGCTAATCTCGCCTTGAGGTCACTCTACTCCTGTGGTCCCAACACCCAAACAATCTAAATCTAAATCTAAATTAGCATGAATTTCAGATTCAATATATAAGTAGAGTTTGTGCCACGCATAAAATAGTGTGGTTTTCTAGCAATTTTTCAACTTGATATACCTTCTAAGGAATTCTGTCGTCTCGGAGCGTGAAGCTGATCTTGAGACTGTGTTAACGACTTTATACTTAGGACAAAAGATAACTTTGTAAGCGGAAAATACTAGCTATGGTCCTATGGGGCCAACTTTCCTGAATACTCCCATTGTTTCTAGCTATCTATAATTATCCGCGTTTTTATAAAAAGTAGAATTATTTTGAATGAGATAGCAAAGGGTGGACAGCATAGCTGAGTTGATGGTCACGATTGTATTTACTTAAGATTAGAATATCTCCTTTGCCTTAAAGGAAGTCGCAGCCCGGCCGCACAAGTGCTAGAGCAGTTAGAGCACAGGTCTCTGGACCAGTAGGTAGTATTGACGTTATCTGAATGCAGCCCTGGGTTCTCTTCCCACGAACCTTATGAAGGTATAGTGTTATTGCTGTTTTATAAGTTAACACTCTTAACATCAATATCAATATACCGAAAAATCTATTTTTTATGCTATATTGAAATCGGCAAAGAGACTGCTTTGGCTTGTAAACGTAGCAAGAAAGCTCAATATTTTCAGTTTTCTGTGTTTAATAAATCAGATGGAGGCAGTTTTGGATTTAAAACACACTCTAATTCTATTTCAATCCGTAGCCTGAATAAAGAATGGGAGATTCAAAGTTTAAAGCACTTAAACTCGCTCACATACGCGGCCAACATTCTACAATGTAACGATGTAAGCATAACATAGCTCATGGCGTGATCATCTTTTATGAATATTTTGCAATGGCTACACGGACGACTCGTCCTATCGAACTCGTCCACTTGAAGTTTTTCTTTTGAAACTCGTCCTGAGCGTTTCGGAACTCGTCCTTTTACTTCAGTTCAAAACTCGTCTTATGTGGTAAAAACTCGTCGAAAGTACAAAAATCTCGTCCTGGTTAAAATTATCTCGTCTAAGCTGGCCCACTCGTCTCATTAGATGCTTTTAAGTCTTTTACATTATGGAGAAAAGTAAAATCAAATAAGTCACATGAATATATTCTAACGTGGGAATACCAATGAAGAGGTTATTACTGTCTTTGGACAATGTATATATTGAACCTCTTAATAGTGTGCAGGTTTACTAGTTATAGGCTCATTTTGTTGGTCATTGCTCAGCTCAGTCAGTCAGAATGTTTTCTCCCTGCTTACAAGTTTTTATGTCACAATCCATTCCATGCAATTTATTCCGCTCAAATTAGGAAACGCCGGCTAAAGACAAACTGACAGAGAAGAATGAGAGAATTAATACTAATAATTTATGTCAATTCAAAATCACATAGCACAATTTATCGTGTCATTTGTACCTCCAAAAAATTATTTAGAATTTAGACAAAATCATTTTAGGTATTTTATTAGAAAATCAATCCTTCCGTAGTGTAAATAATACGTTAAATGAAATCATGCAACCAATTGAATTTTATAATTAGTATTTTTGTATCTGTATTACCTATTTATTTATTATTTGGACATAATCTGTTCGTTTGCTGCTGTGATGTAAAAAGAAAAAAATAAAATCAACAAATCAATAACAACAATAAAAGACACTCACTAATTTGAATAATAATAAATCTTGGTAATGAAACCACTGCATAGGTTTACTACTTCATATATCTAAACGTTTAAACTTTTGTTAGTTTTGAAATGAATACATTAAATGGAATGGCATGGTAAACTTAGAAGAAACTCAGAAAATTTTGCACCAATACCTGAACAAAAGTTGGATGTAGTTTGCGTTTAACAACAAGAAATTTACATGTTCATATTTCCTTTGTTACTCAACTTGTATTACTTGATCTGCCAAACAATTCACAAGTTATTATTACTTGATTTTATAAGCCTCTTAAGGAGTTCTTTGTCTTTACAGAGAGTGAAGATGATGTCGAGGAAAGTGGAAACGACTTCCAAAACGTGACAAAATATAAGTTTGGAAGTAGTTTCGGAAGTTTAGAAAAACAAAAGCAATTCAGAAAAAAAGGACTTGCCCGAAGAATACCTTAATCAGATTTTGGAAGTGTGTAACGTATATTCTGGCCAATTCACGACCGACTTAAAAAATTCGACCAAATCTTCATACTGTTGTGCTAATAATTTTTAAAATAAATAATGCGTAGTATTAATGTAAAAACTAAGTCCCTGCAGGGCCTAAGTTCACTTTAACATGAAACCGACTTCAGATCCTGGTTCTACGTGTTCTCCTGAAGATTTTGATATATACCACGACCTCTAACTCGTCTGACACCTCAGGGACTTACCTGGTAAGAAATGGGAACTGAGACTAGCTAAGATGAGTTACATGATACTGAAAGAATACTTTGGGTTTGAAATGCAAAGGAAAAATTGTTGTACGTGATATCTGTAAAGTGAGCATTTTCGAAATAGAAAAATAGAATGATGTGGCTTGTAAATGCATCAAAAGCCGAGGACATTCTGCATTTGATAACCTATTGTAAATTAAGTGTTTTCTATTTCGAATAAGTCTTCATTCTATTTGAAGTAATAGCATGATAATACATAATGCATTTATATCACACATATTCCAATTGCTTCCGAACTCTATAAGATATTCTGAAAGTTATTACTTGGTTTTGAATAATGACAACTTACTGATGATGATGATGATTGATGTTACTAACAATTAACTTGGGCCCCTTTTGGGCGAGCACCCATGATATAGCACATGTTACACATTATAAAAATAATCAATATATAAATTCAAATAAAACATATAATAACGGGTCAAATCGTTTGGGTCACCAATGATATCGCGAAATGTCACCATAAATATCGATTTTTAAAATATTTCAAATTGTCACCATCAAATACACTTATGTCACCATAAATATCGTTTCAACGGCATGCATTTGGAAAGTGAAAGTCCTCTTTTTCTTTTAATAAACACTGTGTAGACGTTGTAAAACATAAAATGTATGATTAGAAGAGTCTAGTTACTCTTCCATTAATACAAAGTAGGTGATTTCAATGACTTTTGAAGCATGAAAGGTTACTAAATGCGCTCAATTCATTCTAAAATCAAAAACTTTGTACGATTTGAAACAAAAATCGATTGTTTTAAGCCATCAGTAAACAATCATTTTAATTTCTTACTAAATATAGGTTAATTATTTTTTGTGACACAACAGATACTTTCGGTGACACGAAATTATATTTTTGGTGAGGTGATAAAAACGATTTTTTTGGTGACACTGTGGGATATTTTTGGTGGTCGAATAAATACATGCCTATAATAACAGAATCTTGTAGCCATGCTGAAAATAAAAGACAACACGAGAAGTAACAATTTTGAATTTTGTGTTCGGAAATGACTATAGCTTGATGTGTGATACAAAAGTATACCGAAAGAAGTCAAGTACGAGAAGTGATTCTAATTGGATTAAAATTAAATGAAACATCTCCAATAAACTCGAAACTCAACGATATTCATATACGAAATTACAAAGTGACGTTTGATAAGTGAAAATACAAATCTGAATATATTAATCTATGATTTAATTAAATTAAATTATCATAGTCCATTGTGTCATCTAGATCCACTTCAAATTCACGACTTCTTTCTTGTTTCTTCGCTTGATGTACCGGGACTGTCCTTTTTTCTCCTCCGCTTTTTTGAATCAACTTTAAAACAACTAACGATTTTTGGGAAACCTTGGGAGACTTAGATAGTGTGTTTAATAAGTTCCAAGAAATAATTAGCGAATGTATGTGCGTGAGAACTAGGATCAATGTGAGTTGAGTTGATACCTTTAGTATTAACAACTTCTCCTCATGACAGCTCAAACGAGACTCAATAATGACAACCTATTTGCAACATACAATATTCGAAAATATATTTTTTATTTATGTATTTACAAATCACAGTTTAAAACAAACGTCGATAAATTGTGAAAAAGAATACGCTTCACAATTACTCACTCAAAGGAATGAAATAAACTAATTAAGTACTCATTAATTAAAGATTAGAACTCATTGAAGCAACTTAGCCAGAAACCAACTATATAAAAAAGCCGTTGTTCTTTTCGCCAGGAACGGAAGTCGTGAGAACGGCGATTACTTCATTAGGAGTGAGTAAAAGAACACTTGGGTATTATTCTCAAAAGATTCAATTAGTTTGGTACGTTTGGTTTAGGTATTTGAGAATCTGCTTGGATAGTTTGTTTGAGAAACACAATGTAACTGTTATGAATAGATGGAGGATGACTGCGAAGGCTAAGCAGGAGAGAGATTCTTTGCTAAGTGTTAATAATGTTAGTAAATAATGTGTGTATTTGTTTCTTTTGTATAGTTTGTAATTAGCATTTTTGTACTATCTATTTAAATGGAAAGAAAATCATCTCTTCGTTTGATGTTGTGTTGTAAAAAGACTGCTATCAATAATTTACTATGTAATCGAATAAAAACATCAATAATTATATCAAATACACTCATTTTTCTAACTTCAACTTGTATCGTTATACATCTCCAGTACAAAAGATATTAAGGTTTTACGATCTAGACTCATATGGTATTTTCAACATATGAAAAAAATATATCTGGCTTACACCTTACTAAAATACTCTGTAGAGAATCGACGAAATCTGCGTATCAAATAGTTTGGCAGGATCACCTTTCACGTGGGACTGTAAAAGAATTAAATATTTCATGCAACGATGCAACTTATGCCGTATAAACTAAGGAAGGGAAACTGAGAAAAAGGTGAATGAGAATACGGGAGTATTTTATTGTATCATGATATTTTGTTTTGATAATCAATTGGAGGTTTTCTATGGTCCTTAGTCTTTGATTTCAAATAAACTTTGATTTTATTTGAATTAATGTACGAGAATACACGGATATTACACGTATGAACGGAGATTGAGGCAGTTGACGTGATATTATGATGTTTTCATCGGAGATTTATCCTCATTCACAGCTAGTCTTGGTGCTGGAGTGTCCTGAAATTGGAATGCATTAAATGTGAGATTACTTCACAGAGAGTGAGTAAAGAACGAACGCCTGGTTTCTATTATCATAAGATTCAATTTGTGTCACATTTTTTAAAAATTCTTGAGGATTTGCTTGAAGCTTGTTTATGATGAGTATATAGAGGGTGATTGCTTTCGATCTAAAAAGACTACTATTAGCACTATATAATAATAAAAATTACGAATAATAAGCCTGTGCGATAAAATCACTACTCAAATTTAAGAAGTGTATAATGTTTTGCGATTCTCAGAGCCATACTTTCCCCTAAAGTTTTCTTTATATTCGTTGACATTTGTTAATGGGTTTCAATTAGTTTAGTTTAGATTTACGAGGAGATTTTAGAATTTCAGGAGTTTATTTGAGAAATACAATGTACTGAATAAGTGAAGGATGATTGCGAAAGCTAAGCAAGAGAGAATCTTTGCGTAGTGTTACTGTAATGTTAGTAAATAATGGGTGCATTTGTGGTAATTAATTTTTTGCATAATCTATTTATACGTAAGAAAATCATCTCTTCATTTTATGTTGGAATGTAAAAAGAGTGCTATTAATACTTTGCAACATTGATGAGTAAAATCCTAAATAATAATATAATATCCATGTGTATGTAATTTCTTTTCCTTTAAAAGGTCATAGATTAATTTTTCAAACATCTTAGTTGTTAATGCAAATTTAATTATCCAAGAAAATATATTCGGCTTACAACTAGACATACTGATATAATGGGGATTTAATAAATGTAAAGCTGACAATTAGTTTGGCATGATCACCTGAATGCTATGCAATGAGAAAAACTTCATGCAATTTATGCCGTTCAAAATAAGAAAAGCAGCAGACTAATCAAGGCAAACAAAGGTAGAAGTACGTGTGTATGTATATCTGATAAAGTCAATAAACAGCATCTTCCCCCATCCTTGAAGAAAACTATTTAAAAATGGAAAAATTTGCTTTTTTGTAATCAAGCTCACGATATTCTGTATTTGATAATTTATCAGCTGGAAGTATCAGGTACTGTGTACACACACTTGAATTTTAGGGAAAATGAGAGAGAGCCAAGTGAGATAATTCAAAAAGAATATGTCCACAACATACCATTTTTGGGAAATTCTCACCTTCAATTAAGTATATATTGAAATGGAGAAATACACTGTTTTATCTTGCAAATGTAGCAAAAAAACTCAAGCCATTCAGTTTTGTGTACTACTGTAATTCGTAAAATCAGTTGGAGACAGTTTTGACTTTCACTCAAACTTTCGTTCTATTCGAATTCCTAGCCTTGACAAGACTGTCAGATTGAAAGTATAAACCACTCACTCAAAGTTTTACAAATACTACTAATGAACAATGAAGGAAACTGAGATTGAGAAACAAATTAATCAGAAAAGAAAAATTTGTCACCAATGTTTTTGTAGTACGAACACAATCATGTACGAACTGCATTTCGAACTATATTAAAATAGACAAACAGACTGTTTTGGCTTGTAAACAAAGCAAAAAGCAAAACGATCTGGATATTTAGTTTTCTGTACTTCGCGATTATAATCAATTAAAAGTAGTTTTAGATTTTATTTGTTGCTTACAATTAGTTAGCTTACTTAGACTTTTGTTCATTTGAGTGAGAGAAATACAAAGAGAATACTCATCTCTTCTGTCAAGTCCAAATCCCATAGGGCAAGTCAACCTCAACCTAAAGTTTGGACCTCAAAAATTTTTTTTTGAAATAGACAAACGATTTTTAGGTATTTTATCAGAAAATCAATCCTTTCGTAATGTTAATAATACATTAGAGAAACAATGCATTGATTTGAGTTTTGCAATTAGTATTTTTGTATAATCAATTGATTTACTATTTGGACATAATCTGTTCGTTTGCCGCTGTGATGTAAAAAGACAATAAAACAAAACCATCAAATCAATAAAAACAATCAAACGACAAAAGACATTCACTAACGAATAATAATAAGTCTTAATAATAAAACCTCTGCATGGGTTTACTACTTTGTATAACTCAACAATATGTACCAATACATGATGATAAGTTGGATATAGTTTGCAGTTTCCACTTTCCAACAAGAAAATGTACATGTTCATGCTTCCGTTCTACTTCCTCAACTTGTATTACTTCATCTGGTGATCTCTACACAAGTTAATATTACTTGATTTCTAAAACTAGTGTCTATCTACAACATAAAATATTGTCAGTTATGTGATTTAAGAATATAAAATTACAAATACATTCTTTGATGGCTTTCTAGGTAATTGGACACCTCGAAGAAAAAATTAAAGTAAAGAATTTGTCCAAACTTTCCTCCAGTTACTTTATTTCTGACGGTGAGCTTGCTATCTTAAGACACAATCATACATGAGTTTGAATATCATCCAGGTCCGCAAACATCACAAACTCACTTTATCATTTCGAAATTTCAGGTAAATAGTTGACTTAATCAATTACTTTGGGTTTGTCAAATTGCACACGAGTTTAATCTTCCGAATACTTTATAGCTGATTTAATAACCAATCTGCATGTCTAGGCTGAGTCTTGTGGATGAAAGTGAAGGTATGTTTCAGTGAAAATGACTGAAAATAAATGGTAATGATTTCTAAGGAATGTGAATTACCTACTACAAATTCATTTGCTCCTTTAAGACGAAATGCTGATTATGTGATGAATTCAAAGATAAATTTCAAGCCTCTGAAGTAAAATGAATTACAGTTTCAATCCAAGTTTATTTTGTGTCACGCTTACAATAGTGTTGTTTTCTAGCAAATAACGTTGCAGGTCGTATTGCTGGACATTGGGTCTGTACTCGTTTGCAACTCAAAAGGAGTTCTTTGTCTTCACAGAGTGTGAAGCTGATGTCGAAGAAAGTGTAAACAATTTTCAAAATGTGACATGGGACTTTGGAATTAATTTCGGAAGCTTAAAAAACAAAAGCACTTGCAAAAACAAGAGGACTTGCTTTAGTAGTACCTAGTTAAGGTACCGACCTAAAATTTTCGACTATAACCTTACTCGTTCTCTTATTCAATTGATTGCAGCTTCAAAATGCTTAAACAATGGTAATGCAAACAAAAATCGCTAATTGAAAATTGATTTAATGACCCCCATTCAGCGTTGATTGCGAATTTAGAAGATGAAACTTGATACTTGAAGGCTTTAAGTCACGATTGTAACATTCATTTTGAATAATATTTGTACATAGTAAACAGATGGACAACTCTTCTAACTTAAAGTATAGCAAGCGATGTTTGCGCTTAACTCCGTTGCTCCAACTGTATAAGGGCAGCTATAAATTATCAATTTAGTTTAAGTGAAGATCTGCGTGAGGCTTTATATAAGTGTCAATTTCCCTATCAGAGCGATCTCGATGACGTAGGTACATTGTGGGACAAAATAGTGAGATAATACGGAATGTATTTATTATTATGTATTTTCCATTACAGTCAATCCGATGATTAGACAATCTAGGTTGTAATTGATTTCGAAATAAATAAATGTACTGGTGTGGCTCATAAGCCTAACAAAACCTTATATTCTGTGTCTGATAATCTCTATAATCAGTTGGATCATATATTTTCGGTTTCGAATAAACTTTCATTTGGGAGTTATCGCATCCCCAAATATTTATAGTCAAGTCAAAATCTACAGACTCACAAGCAGATAGAATGACAAAGGATACTGCTATTAATATTGTATATTAATGATAGTAATGAATAATAAACCTGTACACTAAAGTTACTGCTTGTATTTGAGAATCTTGCACAGTATTTTCCAGTTTCTTAAAACAGAATTCTTAGCACTTCCTTAGTAATACCTGAGCTAGGGTATATGTTTATTGGGGTTAAAGTCATATGAAGCTCAGAACTTCCTCATAAACTGCTCAAGATCAACGCGATATCTACCTTTGCTTTAACGATCACCTTCAATGAAAGTGTTGCAACTTGCAACAAGGGTTTTCCTCCAATTTCCATTATTTCAACATGAACAAGCAGACGAATCAAGGCAAAATGAAACGGGGATGACGAGTAGCTAAGGGAGGAATATAGTATATGATATTGATTTGAATGAAAGCCCTAAACGAAGACTATGCTCATTCATCATCTTTTAATTCTTGCAATTGAAAAGGTTCACATAATAGGGGATTTTATCTCATCAGAATCTCAGTTTATATAGTTCGTATTTGACAGTGAGTTGAAAAAATGGTAGCACTGCAAATTCATTCCCAGTTTTGCAAGCAACAATACATCACACTTTTAATTATAAGAAATGCAGGCACGATTTGGATCTTGCAAGTAGTTTGCTGCATATATAATAAGAAGAATTTTTGATGATTGATTTGATGAACATGAGTTGAGGGTATGCAAATATAACAGATTAACCTTATCATTTAGAGATTTTGATAAACATTCACTACTTAATCAGTTGTTTTGTTTTTATTAGTGCACACTATTTTTATCTTCCATGCACTTTATTACGCTACGTCTACTTCTATTAAGTCTATTACATCCACGCGGAGTCTTGTGGACAGAAGTAGAATGATATGTTGCAGGGCAAAGGCGTACAAAAATGCAATTTGAAAGGGGTGTCAGTGACTTCAAATTATTATTTGCTTTTTGAAGTTGAAATGCTGATGATGAACACAGAGATAAAATTGGTTCCAATCTAACTAAGACTATTTTGGATAACAGAATCACATATAACACAGTTTCAATATGAGTGGCTTGTTGCCACCTTTAAAATAAATTGTTTTGTTTTCTAGTAAATACCGTTGCAGTTCGTATTATAGACGCACTATATTTCTCACCCATTAACCCATTTGTGTCTTGATAAGCCTCCCAAAAAGTTGTCTTTACAGATCGTGAAGCTGATATTGACGAAAATGGTAACGACTTCCAAAAGTGACAAAAGGTAGCTCGGGAAGCTTACAAACGCAAAAGCAAAACAAAGCACTTGCTTTAGTTATACCTAATTATTGGTATACCAAATACCGGAACGTATGTTTCTGGCCAATCCCGGGCCGACCTGCATCTTTCTAATGAATTCCGACCAAAAACTTACCTAATTCATTCTCTTAATTCAACCGGTTATTATCAAGCGGATTGAAAATTAATTTAATGACCATATAAAAACAAACCTCATCAACGTTACATCCGTCAATCACGACCTCATGATGAAACTTGAAAACTGACAGATTTATGTCCCGGTTGTATTTTAATGCAAACATGCATTATTAAAATATAGCCAGATGAAATAATGCACGTAACTACGTAAGGTACCAATAACTAGAGATTCTTGGCAACTAACTCAAACTTCGTGAGGCAGTGGGGGTCAACTGATACACTCAGTAGACGAGTAGACACATTGCATAGACTAAAACGCTTGATTTAATTCATTTATAAGATAAGTACACGAGATTTGTATAAAACAGACCTTTGCTGTTTCTAAAAATATTAATATTGAATACTAAATTATTTTAGGCTTTAAAAGACTTACGTGTTTTTTGCTGACTCGATTTGGCTCATAGTTATCCCAAGAGAACGTCTTATGTTTTCGACTGAAAATTCAGGTTTACCAACAATGCTACCTACTGAAGAAGTATGTTGTTGATTGCCAGCTATTGTTTGATCAGACCTACTGAAGCTACCTGCTGAATAAATGAGGTGTATAGCCAACCAACAACGCAGATTTTTAAAGGAATGAATCTGCAGAGCCGACGTCGTCAGAACTTAATGTTGCAGTTCTGGGTGCAACGCCAGAATATTCGCCGATTTAAAAAGTAAACAAGTAAAACAAAGGAATGTTTTCTGATCATGCTTCTAAACAAGGATTCAAAATTTTCACGCTAACTGAATGAACTCAGGAATGGTAGATAGACGAGTTAAATCTACTGCGCAAAAATGGAAGTGTTGGAACTCAAATTAAGTAAGGATCGAATGCATGACCTCCTGAAGGAAAACATTCAACCACCATGAGTAAACACAAATATATCTTTAATTTAGAAAAACACTTTACATTTAGAATTTTAAAATGTATAATACAATGAGTTATATTTTATAGTTGAAATTATGTTTTGGTCTCTCAGAACATTATTTGCATAGAGATTTAGCAAACTGAAGACTGGCGAATTAATG
>Ga0194135_10001766_pt1 | contig 13009 bp, 9 predicted proteins | sample LitLau_LLRF_2013_FD_134024 | JGI IMG/M metagenome (GOLD analysis project Ga0194135, IMG submission 134024) | Freshwater sediment microbial communities in response to fracking from North America - Little Laurel Run_MetaG_LLRF_2013 (version 2) | ecosystem: Environmental > Aquatic > Freshwater >... | reverse complement strand
TTACTCAAACATACGAAGGGGCCATGAACGATGGGTTTGCGGTACGCTATGCTTGTTGTTTTCCGGTGTTGTCATCGAAGACTACTAATTTGATTCTTTCATTCAATGTTTTAATATTAAATCCTTTATCATCAGGGTCTTGTTTCCGGTCTTGGGAAGGGTATTGTGGGAACTGTGACGAAACCAGCAGTAGGAGTTTTGGATTTGGCTGCAGGGATGGCGTTAGCAGTGCGGGACAACTCTCGAACAGCTTCTCGCATGCTACCAAATCGACTCCGGCGCATTCGTCTCACAACAGGAAATGGAGGTCTCCTACCTCCGTATTCAGAAGCAAGCGCAACAGGACAGGAACTCATGTATGAAATCAATGGGCGGAACCATAGCGCCGTTTTTATTGGCTGCGAGGCTGTGAAGAATGGCGCTGAGACATATCGATTCCTGGTTTCCTCGGAGCACGTCACTGTCTTTACTCTACCCAAACCTCAAGGGACTTTGCTGGAGATTCCAATAAGGTAACTTGTCAAATGATTTACTAAATTCTAAAGAAAAAACTTGACAATTTTTTAAATTTTACTTATGTTTGTTGCGCCAGGGATTTGCTGGATTGTCGATTGTTGGAGATAACCGTAAGAGGGGAGCAGTCCACCACGCCTACTGCGACCTACGCTCTTGAAAAGAAGTTGGTAATCGAATTCACTAGAACCGTTGATTATCAAATTGGGATTGCTAGGCCACAGGTGACGGTTGAAAACGAACACGTGGCCAAGACAATTGTCCAGCAAGTAAACTATGCTAGGATTCTATATGAAGAGATGCGACATTCCCAAATCAACAAATCCACGACCACGGAGGAGTAAATGAGATCTCAAAATATCCATGCTTTTTTCTTAATTTAACTCAAATTCTTCAAAAAGTTTTCAAAAATCACAATGCAATGCATTCAGTCAAAATAAAATCTTACCTTAAATTTTTGAGACTAGACATAACAAGTAGCTTTTAGAAGTTTGTTCTTCCGGTTTGGATTAGGAGAAGGATTTCCCTCATCCCTCAATAGTAATCCATTTAGGGAAAGCCCAAATGAAACTCATTCGCGCTGGGCTACGGAGAAAGTCAAAACTCGGAAGAGTGCTATCCAGGAACCTTTTAATTTCGTTTATTTTACTATCATTCATTTTTCCATCTTTCAAAACAGCCCATCAGCATAAATTGTAAAAAAAAAAAAATGAAGAAAGACAACAAGGAAGTAGTGGATTTGAAAATCGGAATGCGTGGAGAAACGCACACTTGGTTCGCATTTCTGGTACCTGGCAACTCGTATTAATTAACTGGATCAGCATTTGAGACAGGTGATGACTAGTGGTTAACATTATCAATCAATAAATAATAATGATGGGAACAACACAAGTCCCGATCTGGAGAATCTCCCGGCTGTCCCCCGTGATGAGTCTGGGGCGACCACTCACGCACGCACAGTGAGCACCAGTCCTTCGAACCTTTACTTTGTCTTCTCCTTGATCTTGTCCAGGAGGGCCTTGAATCCCGGCGGGATCCCGTCATTTGCTCCATCGTGCCATCCATACGTGCCGTCCTTATGAACACCGTCAGCTTCAAATGTTGGATCTGGAAGGTCGCCCCTAGCTGCTGCTTCCGGGTTCTCTGCTTTTAATTTTGCAAGGAGTTGTTTAAATCCTGGAGAGATACCATCATTGGGTTGGTCACTCCACCCGTGTTTCCCATCTTGCGGAATAGGTGCTGGGGTTACAAGATTGAGACAAAAGCAGATCAAGAGGATGATGGCAGGATAGACAAACTGTAAGCACAATTAAAATAAGGGATTTAGAATAACCCAACGGCCGGAATCTGCCATTCCAAGAAGAATGTCTCCATGCTTTCAATTAGACAATTCCAATTTGATTGACACTAAATTACTTGGGCGAAAATCCGAATTACTGTAAACTCACCTGGGTTTTTTTCATTATTTCCAGCAGTATTTTCTTAATTCCACAAGGAAATTCCTTTACACACCGTTCACTAATTGTCACACCTCCGCTTGATCGAATGATTTGAGGCAGAATAAAATTAAGCTGAATTCTTATATAAGGTGGAAGAGGAAGGGCGGATGTGTGAATAATTTTGCCACGAGACTCGCAGACCACCAGAATAGGATTCCGATGCTGCGGCAGTATTTCTGGGGAAAGGTTTCCCCGTATTATTGTTTACATTTCAAAGGGGAGTGAGTACTCATTTAATTTGCTCAGGTCGACGTTTCTATCATCCTTAGTACTAACCCAATTAGTGATGCAATACCTGAAGTAGACATTGTATGGTGCAAAGTGGTCCAAGATTTCCGATTCTCATTGCCACACGACCGCAGTGCCTGAGATTGGGAGATTTGGACGCTAAGTATCTCATCAAAGAATGTGATTGATGATTTTCCCCTTTTACTTTTCCTTTCTGTAGGGCAGGTACATGTCCCGTAATCATTATAAAAGCACTCATTCAATTGACTTTGAGCGTGGAAAAGGACAATAAGGCACGTTTACCCCACTGCACTTATATGGGTGTCATTACAAATTTACTACATAGTATGATTCTGAGAGCGCCCCTTAACTTAACTTAACAAACAATTGTGCGTAATGTCAAGTCTCAAGTTGCATCTCTCATGAATCTTGATGAATGGTGCAAATCGAATACTCAAAATGAATATGCGAGATCTTAATTAATGTAAACTAATAACGAGTTTTTGTGAGTCTTCCTGCTCCTTTCCACATACTAGAATCGGCAATCTGCAATGCAATCCTCATCCCAAATCTGTACAGAAAAGATCTTGTTTTTGCTTCGGAATTTTTATAACCAATATTTTGCAAGGAACGATGTGTCATTCCACTGGATTCTGTCTACTGCCCTTAATTCGCATTACCTTAGTAAGGTTGCTTCATAGAGGACAACAGTGACTTTAGATTTACAATTTTTCGAGTCATTCGAACCACTAATCAAAACAATAAGTAATTGATGAGATTAATCTAATTGTCACTGCGCGACGCGTCGGGCCCTTTTTTGCACACAGTAAGGATACGCAAATATATGCTTCTTTCAAATATCAAAATTTAGGACGCTTAAACAAAATGATGCATGATGTTGAGATGACGCTCCCCACTATAATGATGGGTATCAGTTCAGTTTCTTATCATCAAGTTAGAATTAATTACTTAATACGACGAAGAAAGTGTTGCATCAATAATATAATTATCTTAAGGAAGCTTTTAATTAATCTTGGAGATATTCAAAGCACGAAATGAGAGCAATAATTAAATAAATTTCGAGATTTATGGATTGTGACACCAAAAAAAAAGGAATAATTAATTGAACCTTTTCCTTTCGATGTGGTAAATCAGCTCGGGGATAAATGTGCCGGTACGGTAAATCAGAAAATCAGATTAGTACGTAAAGAAATTCGTGCAGTGGCCATTGCAAACGCAAACGATATTATATCAAATTTTTGAATTCGGAATTAAAAATATATACTGTTATTTTTGGATAGAGATGAAGTTAAATTACAATCAATCATCCATGCTATTCAGCATAAGGATAAAGGACTGCAATAAAACAAAATCAATTGAATCGGAAAATTGACATTAATTAGTTGTTAGGAAACCCAACTCCACTCAAGAGAAAGTAGAAAATTACGGTTGATAAGATTTTGAGCCTTGGCAAAGAAGGTTTACGGCGGGAAAGGAACTTGAAATATTCTAAAAAGTCATCTTTTATTTTTTTTTTTTTGGTTTCTGAAGTCGTCCGTCAGTGGTCCGTCCTACTCCTATCCTAATTCGTTCAGTTGAGTTTAATTGATTAATTTCGGATCCATTCAAACAATACACCTGCCAATTGTCATACTTAAACCTACCAACCAGGCATAGCAGCGAGGAAGCGACCTACCGGGAATTGAGTCAATGGAATCTTCAGGAGCTCGGCAACGAAACACTATAAAGTTTTTTAGCAACGAAGAGTATGATTTCACCGGAAATACTCTGATTCTGGTAAGGATAACCTTAGTTAATTTGTAATGAACTTCCATGTCGTCACAAGAAAGGCGTCAAGCTTATGCTGCTTTATAATTTAAGTGGCAGAAGGTCCGGGGAATTTTTAACTCCATTTTTGATGCATTGAGTTCAAGAGATGTCCACAAATTCTGATATACCTAGTAAAAGTATTTTTTATTTTATTTAGCCCGCAGTGACCGTCGGAAATATTGGACAGCTCGCCGTTGATTTGCTTCTGGAGAACTTGCATCCACGTCCTCTGAGAATCGGGCAGATTTTCCATGCCGCGCTGGAACCTGTCATTGGGAATGGCGAAAATGGGAATCTCCTCGTTGCCTGCGAGTGTAAGGAAATCTAAATCACGCATAATTATAACTAAAATGCGTATAATTTATTGGAGACGTTTTTCAGTGTTTCGCCATGCAGAAAAGAAGCTAACCATCCTGCAGTTTCACTCTCCCGTCACTAGGGTATAAGGCTGTTCCTTTTCCAGAAATTGACAGTAGTGTGAAACCGTTCGGGATGAATGATATCTTTTTGCTACATGCTTACAGAGAAGCCACATTGAATTTGTTAGATTCCTGGTTGAATGGATCAGAAGTTCCAACTTTCAAGAAGTCCTGTGCCTTGGCAGCAGCATGGCTTCCCTGAGGAATGATGTCCAATTGAATGTGTCAGTTTTGCGGTACTTGGCTGGAAATTTTCTGAATACTATCAAAATCGACCAAATGAAAAGGTACAGTCATCTTTACGAGAACAAGCCTTGATCCATTTATGCAGGACCGTTCAACTTGATTAATTACCTAAATTAGTATATTTTGATGTAGACTGGGATGGAGGGAACTAGAATCGGCTGCCACTGGCGGACTAAATGGCACGACGCCCTCAATTCAAGATGGCGGACTTCGTATCCCAGGCGGTGGGATTGCCCGAGATCTCTTCCTCGCCTGTAACTCTGCACAAATCCCCATCCTGACTCTTATTTGCTTCGCATCAGACGGGAACAACACCACCGAAAGTACTTCACTCGTCCGAAGCGCTGCGCTGCTGTATCAGTTCTTCCCACCAGACTCCAAAACTGGAGAAGTAAAGCTTCGTTTCCCTCAGTCTTGGGCATATTTGAACGATGGATCAGAGCCAGCCTCCATTTTCTAAACGGTGATGATAAGAAACTATTTCTTTGCAATGTTTTTATTATTTACAATCTGAACAAGCATGGGCCGAAGTAAATGTTAAAATAATGTAATAATGTGGACTTGACTAATAATTTACTGGCACTCCTTGACAGTTTGCATGAATTCTTTGGTGAGATGATGCGTGGCTGCGAGGTCAAGGTCGACAATCTTGAAAATATGCTCCAATAATTCCTTTGCGGCGGTCTTGAACTTATTCGCAGACATGAGTCGGTCATGATGACATTTTTGACAGTAGATTCGACAGACTTCCGTGAAAAGTTTGGTGAAGGCTCCTTTCCCAGTGGTAGTGTCACTCTCAGCTGCCGTCTGGTGCATTATTCCTCCGCTATGTGGCACCTGGGCTGGGGCGTCACCTGAAGAACGACGATGGCGAGTCCCAAAAAGATTTCGGAAAAACTCCTTGACAGAGGAAACTATGGAGGAGACCCAGGTCAGGAATGGATGGCTTCTCTTTGTCTGTCCGTCTGTGGATCGGATTGGTTCCTCGGTCGTTTTGGAGGGAGCTGATGCTGCGGATACCTGCTCAAATTTAAATTTACTTAAAACTGAATTGGAAGCAATTGTAAAAATCTTAAATCATAACCTCATCATTCCCATCCGTCATGATTCTAACTTCAAATTCATCAGAACTGCCATCATCATCAGCGTTGACGTCTGCGCTTTTGGCGATAGGATGAGAAAAGAAGAAATATTCCGGAGGGGAGAATGAGTCATCCTTGGCTTCCGCTGTCTCTGGATTCGCCTTGGCGCAGGTCGTCACGGACTTGATGACATCACGGAACGCTGCGTCATCACCGGGTACAGGGTCCGTATCCTTACTGATAGCTTTGCCGATGAATCTATTAAGCTCGAAAATAGTGGATGCCTGGACCTTGGGACATTTATTCTCGAGAAGTTTGAGAGCATGTCCAGCAAATCGTTTCAAGTCGCCTGGCGTCAATGTCATCCGCTGCCCTATGACTAAAAAAAATGTCAAGTAGTCAGCTGGATAGATTCATACATGCCCGGATTACCTTTTGGGATGTAGACATCGTCTGCGTCAGGGGGAGGTAGTCCTAGGACTTGGGTACACAGAATTGCAAGGTAGAAGAGCTTCATCATCTTTGGATAGAAATTAGACAAGCGTTTCGATACAAAGGTGCAGGACGAGTGACGAAGGGGAAAGGAGGAAAAGAAAGGAAACTTTTGGAATGTCTCTCTGATTTGCCGAAAAGTAGTTTAATGCCCTTCATAAAATTGAAAGCTTCCTAATTACTCGATCCTTTGTCACCAAGTCTACTTTTATGACCAGGGCCATTGTGTTTACATTCGGAGAATAGAACATTCAAAGACAATGAACAAGGCCAAGAAAGAGAAACAGTGGGGGAAATCATTCGTTATTTTTAAAACTCCGTAATCACGTTCCACTGCTAATCCCTTTTATGCTTCTTCCTCGAACAACAGCTAAATTTGATTCCATGACATGGGTATGAATGACTTGGATTTGACTTTGGATTAACTTTTAGGCGTAGTTGACACGGGGTCCGATGTTGATGTGAGACAATTTGTCAGCTGCTGTAATTCCCCGAATAAACGGTTCATAATTCTCAGAATAAATATCAGCGGGGAGTTCTTCGAGACTAATTTCTCCGTCGGCCTTGGCATCTTTCACTGCTTTGTCCACTTCTGCCTTGACTTCGTTATCAATGGCCTGTTTGAATTGGAGTTAGAAATGGGTTAGACATGGGCAATGACAACAGCAATACTTGAGTTTAGATCCTACTTTCAAATCATCAGCAGTGGCCAGCTCCTTTTCCAGGATTTTATCCTTGAGAGAATGAATTGGGTCGCGATGTGCTCGGACTTCTTGAATTTCTTCACGGGTGCGATAGGATGTTCCTGGATCGGACATGGAGTGACCTGAGTATCTGAAATCACATCAAGAATTAAGATGATTCCTTAATTTCGTTGGGTAGGAACAAGAGGAGCTTACCTATAAGTTACAGTCTCTAATAATACCGGTCCTTTCCCTTCAGCGCACATTTGTCTTGCGAATCTTGTTGCTTCTCGAACAGCTAAAACGTCCATTCCGTCAACCTGAAAACAATAGTCAGAACGTCAAGCCAATAGATTAGAATTTTGTAAGTCACTTTTATATTCTGACTTCCGTTGATAAGGAGAAGATGGGATACCCAAATTCCAGGAATGACGTCCCCTCTTGTGTAATAGCTTGTATTGGCAGCAGCACGCTCAGCTGAAGTACCCATTCCATATCCATTGTTCTCACAGACAAAAATTGATGGTAGCTTCCAAAGTTTCGCCATATTGTACGCCTGTGACCAAAATCAAGTTTGGCCATAATAATCATAGCAAGTTTACTAATTCTCCTTGGTCGTTTTCGAGGCGCCGCGCCTTTGCGTTGGGAAAAGGAGTTTGAGTCGGCGAAAGTTAAGACCAATCAGGGGCGGCGGCGGAGGTCAGGCGGATATGTGAGGATAAACGCCACAATAAAAGCACGTACCTCAAACAATTGCCCTTGATTTGCAGCTCCGTCCCCATACAGTCCGATATTAACACCACCGTCCCCTTTGTACTGATGCGCTAGCGCAATTCCAGCGCCTAGTGGAATCTTAAACAAAATGGCGGCAGTACAGATAACATGGGAAAAAAATTAAAATTAGAAAACAAAGCAGTGATTTCGAATACCTGGGCTCCTACAATACCATTTCCACCATAAAAGTTTGGAGCATACATGTGCATTGAACCTCCTTTCCCACGAGCACAACCCCCTTTCCTACCAAGGAGTTCAGCAATTACACCATAAGGTGAAACACCCATCATGTACGTCCACCCGTGGGCACTGCGAAACAACAAAATCTAGGATCAGTACGGAAATGGTCAGGACCGGAGCTGAATTTATACATCATAGAGACAGAGAGAAATGCTATTTTCACCGGTATGCTGTTATTATGCTGTCTTGTTTCGCCATTGCTGCCTTCATACCAACCGCAACTGCCTCCTAAAATGATAAAATAAAGTCTTTTTACACATTTTCGTTTTTCATTTTATTACTAAAATTAGTCCTGAAACTGTGCTGTCATGCAAGCACTTTAATCGTTATAATGGTTTTCTTACTTGTCCAGAGTACAAGTGACAGAATCCCCGAATTGCTTTCTCCTTGTACAAGTTCCCGGCAGCAGTTTCCATTCTTCGGATCATTTGCATCTGCCGGTAGCTAAGAATAGACGAGCATCAAGTATCAAGTACTGGGGAGAGTTCGAGAGAGAATATTGTGTTGGATCTTCAGTAAGACTTTAGGAAAGACGCAGACACGGAACATGGAAAAATTCACAGCCTTTACTACAGGTAATTTTAATTTTCGGGATTACTCACAACAAAAGGGCATCATCTCTGGTTAAGGAGACGTTGGTTGAAGGACCCGTTTCCAGCCTATGTAGTTTGTAAGCTTTTGTCTCAAAGGTAGCTTCTGTCGACATGCTTTTCGGCCACAGCTAAAAAAAAAGTGTATAATATTAAATTGATAATTTAGGTTTTTTTTTAACTTTAAACGGCCGCTATAAGTTATCCCCTCATTTCTTATGCAGAAATCTAATGTTGAAAAAACCTAATATTACCTATCCTAGCCATATCCTAGCGTTAACAGTAATGGGATTAGCTTGTTTGCTTGTTTCTACCACTTTTTAAACTGCTAGAATGCGAAATGCAGCATACGTGAAGAAGACAAGGCACGGATTAATTAAAACTTACCGACCAAGAGGCAAACTGCAAGTGAAAATGAAAAGATTCCATTAAAGTGAAAGAAAAGCTTCATGAATGAGGGAATAAACAGAAGCGGAGAATAGGGCGAGGGCTATTTTTAATATCAGCTGATCTCATTACTAATTAACTTTTGCGGAACCTTACGTTTCTGGATATCAATTTCTTCATTAGCATGGCGGAATTCTTATTGCCAAACATTTTTGAACAAGAAAGACCTGCGGGTTAATGCTGCTTCCTGCAGTTTTGCAGAATTTTGAAAACGACAATTTATTGAAATTTGTTTCCTCCTCAATCCTTAATCCTCACTGACTGTTGAGGGAAAATGGCAAACGCTGTAAGAGGTGGGCAGCCAAAGGTTAAAATCGGAAATCTAGTGAAATACTCTAATCGCTTCAGCTTCTCTGACATCTGAAATCAAGGTCTTTCCAGCAATCATCCCAGAAGAAATTGAAAAATGGCTGAGTTTTATCTGAGTATCTGAGCTAATATGAATAATTACGTGAGCTGTGAGGCTTAAACGAAGTTGGGCCTCCAAACAATGAGTTGGATTGAAATTTCCTTACCCTTACAAATGTAAATGATTTCTTTCATCCCTGATAGCCTCATCGGAGGCATATATTTACAGAGCCTGTGGAAATTCGTATTGGTCCCATGCCACTCAATGTATTTCTCATTGCCACATTTTTTGCATGGTTAGATTAGGTTAGGTTAAAGTTAGATTAGAAATAACAGTTGCCTGTAAGTTTGGTGATGAGGTTTTACACAGAAATCATGAAAGTTGGCTCATTGTTGTCCTGCCTTCTTTTAGTCTTTGAGGAGTTTCATTTTAGAAAACCTAATGTTTTTGATGCCTTGATAAGGAACGCCCCCAAAGTATTCATCGCTTCAAACCATCCAAGATTCTAACGGCAGGAGCCACACTAGTCATAAATTCTTAGCTGAATTATATGACTTTATTGTGAGTCCCCTTGAATATCTTCTAAAATATGTAAAATTTGGTATAAGGGATAGGGAAACTCAGAGAAGAAAGGAAATATCTCTTTTTAAGGTGTTTACAGGTGACCTTTAGGCATTCAAATGCTATTTTGCTGGAAAGAATTTTAAGCTTTCAAATTCTACAATAAGAACTTCATTTCAAATTTCACTTCTTGTCTCTCCTCTGTTCTTGTGAATATATGATTTGAAGGTGCTCAAAAAGAGGAAATTGAGCCTTCTCTTATACTTTCCCCGTGAGAAGATAACATGGTTAGCTTTCTTCACTCCTTTTTTCTTTGCATGTTCCAAAGTGGATTTTGTTTTCATTCCGGATGTGGAAGTCACTTGAGGGTTTAAGTGTGAAGCTTGGACAGGCGAGCAAAGTAGTTGCTTACATTAAGTCTCTTTATATTTCACTCCTCCTTTCTCTGAATTTTGACTTTCTCTCTCTCTCTCTCTCTCTACTCTAAAATGTTTTCTTTAAGAGTGAAAGGGAAAAGAGCGAAAGTCTTATTATGGAGAAGCTTTCCCATCTTATCCCCAAGGAGGGAATAGTAATAAAGACCCAAGTCCCTCTGAAGGCCCATACCCCTTAATGCTTTCCTTAGTTAACGGCACAGGTAACTCCATATGCAAATGACTCTGTTGGAAAGGAAAGGCTTCTTCATAACGATTTGCTAAAACTAAAACTAACCTAACCTAAACTTAAACTTCCTGAATTGAATTCCAAATGCAATTTTGATAATGCGATCCAAATAAAAGTATGAATAGAAAATTGTCATCTCAGCTCAGCATGAACGAAAGTCTAAACTTCATAATTCAGAATAATATTATTGAGTTTAGAAAATCTTTTTTTTTCGGTGATTTTGTTAAATTCTCTTCCACTGAAACCAATTTTGTTGCTGGTATAGGCAGTTTTACAGATCTAAATGATCTGCCCAAATTAGTCAAAATTTGTGCTAATGTGAAAGAAAGAAAATGTGGGATAATAAACTTTTAGCTACAGCTTGTGCAATTTAGTTCAAAACTTTTAAAAAGATCAGCCGGAGATTCGATTGTTTATAACAGAAGAATAATATGAAATTTTTGGAAGGACTTATTAGGCTTATTCGAATTTTACTAAAAAAAATGTACGCTTCCAGCTCATAAGCTTTCCAAAGTTAAAATTGGGTCGGTTAGAACTACAGTAGTAGTTTAGAATGAATGCTTATCTCGGTTACATTTAGCTGACTTTGACTAATTAGCTCAGTTTAAATTAATCAACCTAATTTGGGAGCAAGTGTTTTACTTGTTTCGGCAGAATTCATCAAAAAAATTTTGGTGGGCCAAAAAATACTTTTTGGGGACCCCATTAATTCCAAGCCATAAATATTTTATCGATTATTATTTTGATACAAAAGTCAATTTCGGCCAACAATCCAAGTAAAGCCTCCGGGCATAACGGTGACTGACTTAGAATACAAAAGTCAAAGCCTGCCAAAATGTTTCAACCTCTTGAGCCAACCACCACACCGCGACCACCAGCCAATTCAATAATTGAATTTGAGAACAAAGGAAACCTTGGAAAAGAGAAAGTAAAGAGTCCAATAATAGGAAAGGAACTGAAGATCACATTGTGAAAGGAGAGGAGGCAGTAAAAGTTGGGAAAAGTAACATGCAACCTCTTTGTGACTAATTTAAGGAATGAAAATGAGACGACCAACCCCGGTGGTCGTAGTCATCTCACTAAAATGAACGATAACAAAAGAAGTAGTGGAAAGGAAACGTAGTCCTGCTCCCATCAATTCTCCTAGTGGAGCTTTCTCCGGCATCTTCCTTTTTATCTCTGGAGAAAGGACTCTCGCAAGGAAGCATGTCCGGTTTCTCCAAATTGGAAATGGACATTGCCAATTAAACGAAGGGGAAACCCCCCCTACTCAAACTTCAATTAGTCCTAATGGGCTGTCGGCTCTTGCCAATGCTTTTCCATTATTAATTAACTACCTATCGTGGACTCTCCAATATTATCTTCCGGTTCCGACTTCAAATAGGCGGATTGAGAACTAGGATGGAAGATACCAAAACGAAAATGCTCGCTCTCTGTCGATGAAACTTCATTTTTATGTTAAGATTATCATAAACCACTTTGCAAATTCACACCTGGTGCAGCAAAAAAGAAAACGGGAATCGCAATATAAGGTTCTCATCATCATCTTCACTTCTCTTGCCTTCTTCCCCTCAGCAACATGTCATCAACTTCCTGTTTAATATTTCAAAATTTAAGTTACAAGGGAGGTTTATGGCAGGTTCTCGTTCATTTGAAAGGTGTCACATGTTCATCTGCCACACTACTTTCTCATTTCTCCTCCGCGTCGACAAAAGTTGGAGATGAGTTGCGGAAATTCTTAGGGCTCAAAATGTACTGGTACATATCGCATATCAGAAAAACTTTTCAACTCGGCTTTTCCCTGGAAGCCTTTTTGACATTTTGATGACATTTTCCTTTCTTCTTTTCCCTGCCACTCACTTTGTGTTCTGCTGTTCATGAACATATGAATCCCAAGAGGCCTGTCGCCTCCCAAAAACGAGAAAGGTGACAAAGTGACTCTCCTGACAGATAGCTAAATACTAATTTCTGTCGACTCAACATGCTTTCATTTTCATTTCAAAACGTTTCATTTTCATTCCCCTTTTCCAGTTCCTTTTTCACTTACAAATCCCACGGATTACAACTTACAACAAGTAAAATGAAAAGATTAGACTCGATCACATAGCTTTCTCCGTACACTGAGAGTTCTCGTTTCCCCCCACTTTTCAGTCCGGGAATACCGGTAGTAGACATCCAATTACTGTTAAAAGGATAAGACACCGTTTTTCCTTCCTCCTTCTCAACTTATCTCACAGATAATAATAACGCACTCATCAATCAGCAAGCACACCAGGATTAATCCCTCATTCTCCAAAGGGAAAAAAAACGAAATCGACTCAGGAAAAGAGAAAGTGGATTAGAATGAGCGGGTGGGTGGTTGCAAGAAGGGCTGCTGCTGGTGAAATAAATCA
>Ga0194135_10001765_pt1 | contig 13013 bp, 15 predicted proteins | sample LitLau_LLRF_2013_FD_134024 | JGI IMG/M metagenome (GOLD analysis project Ga0194135, IMG submission 134024) | Freshwater sediment microbial communities in response to fracking from North America - Little Laurel Run_MetaG_LLRF_2013 (version 2) | ecosystem: Environmental > Aquatic > Freshwater >... | reverse complement strand
AATATCTTTGTGAAAAGTATCCCCCTCCTACTCCAAAAAATTTGAACGGTCTTCGTAGGTTCCGGCCACTAGAATAAAAAATAAAAACTACCAAACTGCTAAACCATACTATAAGCAATTAAGTTTTCATGGCTAGAAAATACTTACGAAGCTGCACGAAGAAATAACTTTTCACGACCAAACTCCGACGGACCTGCCGACTCCCCCAACATAAAATCGGTCTCCAAAATGATATCAGTACATTGAATGAGGCGTTGAATTTGTAACGATGCCATTGAGTCGTTCCATTCAGATAATTCTTTCGGAGAATACACATTTACTTCTTTTTCAAGTTCCTAGCATTCAATATTAATAATAATTAATACAGCTCACATTATGAACTCTCATTAATTATGATAATGAACCTTACCCTAATTGCAACATCATTTCTAGCATCTCGCCTTTCTCCATCTTGCTCTAGCTGGACGCAGAATAATGGAGGAACAGATGGAAAGTTTTGTGAAAATGCAACAAGGGCCACAAGAGTAGCTGAAAGTAAAATAATTTAATCAGAACATTTTTAAACTAAAAAACCCATTCAGTTAACTTTTATAATAATATAAAACCTCTTCCACGCTCCAAAGTTGCTTTGTAATAAATGTGTTTCTCCGTAACGCAGCCAAGTCTGATAGGTTCCTCTGTAAAGTTGCACGATATATAGTAAGACCATGAAACTGGTTCCCATGATTTAAATGACGACGACATTTTCACCGGAAACATATCCTTTGCTCCGGGAGGTATTTGAATATTACGCGATTCTAATTATATTAATTGTTAAGTATTTAGCATTCTATTTAAATATTCATGTTAAACAAAAACAAATATAGCGCTTTACCTAGAGCTTTCAACTGGTTCCACAATATGGTCTGATTGTTCAACCGGCATCGAATTAGCTTAAGTACCTGTTCTATGTTTGTTGCACTGACACGATGGTTTGGTTGTACGAAAAAGTTCTCATAATCGGTGATTTGAGAACCCTTAAATGAATTAAAAGTTTCTTTAATCATCAATTCATTAAATATTACTGATAGCAGAGCGTTAACTTACTTGTACAGGGTATGGAAACTCGAGTCCCGCTAGCTTTTGGGCCCATCGGTAAGGTCTGCCTGTATCATTGACAAATTCCTCTATACCACAAGAGTCGACTTTGCTAAATAAGAAGGAGTTAGCAGGGTTGGGACTGTCTTTTCCACTATCGTTCGGCAATAGTTCTGTGAGTAAGTCCTCGGGGTTTGCAATTTCACATCTAATCAGAATTATTATAAGTAACTACAATAAAAGTTGAGGACACATAGATGTAGTTTATATGTTGTTGTACTCTGAAGGTTTAGTGCAATCTGTCTGGTTCGAACATCGTTTAGCTTTCACAGTAATTATTCGCAACTTAATTAAATAAAAGAACTGGATTACAGCACAGTCTCCATCTGAGGAAAAAAAACAATGGTATCATTGCAATTCTTGTACTACAATCAAATATTTTCTACTCACCCTTAGATTTGACAACCCACTCAACCCACAAAGGATATTTTTGAATCAACTTTTTTCTGCTTTCTTCAGGTGTAATGTGAATGGAACTTTTCTTTCTCAGTAATCGACGCTCCGAGATCTGATAAAAAATTAAAGTTTCATTAGTTTTCGTATGTCACTTATATGTACTTACTACTCATTTAAATAAAATGAAAGGATTGATTTAAATGCAATAAAATGATAAAATGGAACATTGATTACCTCAATATCCTGGTCGGGTTCTTTATCGGAATCTGAGTCCTCTTCGACATCATCAGGACTCACTACGAACTCCTTTGCACTCTCTACATTTCCACATATACGAACTAAGAAGTTACTTCTCTGGCCTGTTAAGCAAATATGAGTAGACGTCATAAGACGTTTAAAATTCGGTCATTAAGTAATGAGTAAAACAGATTAGTTTCAAAATACCTCTTGCCTCTTGATACCCATTCGATTGTACAAGTAGTACATAAAGCTCTGGTGGAAGGTACTGAGCAATCGCCGCCTGTTCCTTCTTTGCTGAAATGTCGATTTGAAAAAAGTCTTGTACAGGTCTTGTGGCATCCAAAACTTTCTTCAGAAGCGGCAGGAGGCTATCAAACTTTTCTTGCTTTTCTTGAATGCTTTTAGATGTTAACTCCTTTTCCCTCTCCAAAGTATCAAGATCCTCTTGTAGTTTATCTCTTTGAACGTATTCATATTCGAGTCGGGCTATTCGTAGCAAATGTGGGTCATCTTTCACATTCTGTGAATTCAAATTCAAAAGAAAGTAGTAAATAAAAATACAAAAATGGGTAATATACGCTATAGCTGTTGCTCTATATAACTTTTCCTTACATGTTTAGCGATGCTTCCAGGAGCTTGTTTTAAAAACTCTTCAACGGGAATCAATTCGATTTCGCTGTCTTTACCCCTGAATTCATAAATGGGCCAAACACAATTTGTCAATAAAACGTTAGCTCCAAACATAATGAAAGCAGATCTGAACATGCTGACTTTACTTACTTGTAATCTTGAACAGCTGCAACAGAATCTTGAACATGAGTCGCTTCATAAAGTAAATTCTGTAACAACAAGTGATCCGAATCCACGTCATTTCTCACGCTAAACAATTCCTCTTTCGCAAACTTGAGCTTTAATTTCAATAGCCGACTTATTCTTCTAAAACTTGAAATTAGCATAAGCCCTTCTCCCATCTTTTCATCCAGCAAGTCCTTTAATGAAATTAAAAAGAACGACTATGATTAAACATTCACAGCATAACAATTATGCAACAATAGAAACGCATTTCAATTTGAACCTCTTCATCTTCAGTATTTTTAATTCCAGCCAATTTCAAAGCCTTAATTTCTTGGACATTATTTTCGAACCGACTATAAAGAACATCGATAGCTTTTAATGCATCAGCTGTATTTAATCTTTTGGCTTCAGCGTTCTCGTACTCCGTCGCTTTCTGTAAAAATAATTTAGCATATCAATAAACTCACGAATAACAAATTAATAACTAATAAAAACATCAAGTTAAATGCTCTAATACCTCATAAACATCCTTTTTATTGATTCCAACGTTGGTTTCGTCCATTGCGACTCCTCCGCCCTTGCCAGAAGTCGCAGAACTTGTCGTCAACGATTGAGCTGTCGTAACAGTTGCGGATTGCGCAGGAGGTGGAGGTGTTTTAAATTTTGTCTTATCACTCAACGACGCTCCTGCAGAAGACGTCCTGCTACTGCCGACATCTTCCACTTTCCTAGAGTCCCCTTCATTCCTAAGTCTCTTTGAAGTCGATGGTTCACTACTGCTGGAACGATCACGTTCAGATCGATTTAAGTCACGGCTACTTTCTCGACCACGACTACTGCTTGACGTTTGCCGGTGATCTTTCCCACTACCGACAGCTTTTCCCGATTCTTTTACCATTTTAACTGTTTTAGCAATTTATCACTCAAAACATAATCCAAACACACAAATTCTTCGATTCAACGCTCAGTCAGTCTTAAGCTAATTAGTAATTACAGTAATTAGTAGTGTCGGTCGTTTTCAACGATAAAACATCACAGTTCGGATCTGCTACTCTGAACGACATTCAATATTTCAATACAAACAACTCCGACTCTCATTCACAACAAGTTTAAATCCGTTTGGCGCGTCGTGTGTACTTTGTATGGAACATAGAACTCGCGATTCTCAATGAGTTGTCTCAGGGTCGCATGTTTCGCGAATAAGTTCAGGTTACCTCAACGTGGAACTTCTCCCAGAAAGTGTTCTACTCTACGTTCTTCGCGTTTGCATTTTGGGTTGTTGGAACTGTTGGAAGATACATCGCAATAAAATGATTAAAAATGTCCAAATACTACTTGTGCGTTTTCATATTTGCATAAATTGCATAAAAAGTTCATCAAATAATTAAATATTATTATATACCACCCCTTTGCTGCATGTATCTTTGCATGCATGGTTAATTGTAAGTTACAATTTGTAACAGTAGAAAGAAGATTCCTGACATGGATGGAAGTGATTACTTCTCATAATCTCATACTTTTACTGTTCTAAATGTTGTTGCTTATTGCCAATGCCAGTTACTAGTCACATATGATGATCGAAATGATTCGCCATACGTAAATGAACATTTCATGTTTCCATCATTCGCAACGTTTACTAAAGTTAATATTTTATGATGTACAAAGGTTCTTCACTAAAAATTTAATGCTGTAAAATATTTCTACGAAAATTAAAAGGGGTCAACGGAAATGATGAAATTCAACCTTGTATAAATATTCAATGAACTTATGCCCGGTTCGTATCGGTTTGATTAGTGTTCTCAAACTTTACCCTTTTTACCGAACCCACGGTACAAAATCATTTCGAAGTAGTGGAACCAGTCTATTATTTCTTTTATTTGTGGTCTCAATTTAAGGCAATTTTGGTGGTTTAAATTGAGCTGATGTGGAGTTTCATATCCAAGTTTCCTACAATGGGATACACCTCCTTTCCGTTTGTAATGCTCATTTCGATTTGCTGAAACTCGGGCACTTTTATTACATTACAAGTTAATAAATGAAATTAAAACATCCTGCTTGGGACCTTTTCTTACGTACAAGTACAACTTATCATCGAACTATGTTACTCTACCGATGGAACCTGTACAGTTCAATTTCTAAACCGTATCGTCTCAGTGTGATGTCAAATGCTTCAAAAATATTTGTTTCTTGCATAAAATTGCAGTAGTCGAAATGTATTCTGAATTGTATATTAAGCTGTTGTCTTTTCAGACGAATATTTCAAGTCTTTTAGGAAGTTCCACATTTTATTGGAACAGTAACAAGAAAATTTTTGTGTACCAAAGCAAAAAAAAGTTGTGGCAATTCTATTGCAATTTAGGGGTTATACTGGGCGTCTCAGGATACTTCGCAGTAAGAGCTTTGCAAACAAAGCTTTGGGGAGATCCCCAGCAATTCAGCTTTGTCATGACTCTTTGCATCTGCGGAATCTTCGATTCGTGTGGATTTCTACTTTTGGTTCTTAGTGGGGAGGATTTTGTGAATTATATCAACTCTGTGTTTCTCTACTCAAAACGATTTAATGGTACGAGAAGGAACAATCAATAAATAAAATCCTAACAATAAAATGTTGATATTAAATGGTATGATAACTTATTTATTAGTTTACTGGAAAGATTCATTTCGTCCTGAGAAGAGTTTGCGTACAAAATTGCTCGAAATGTTCTGTTGCATTGGAATCCTCATGAATTTCAAGTGCCCTTGGCTTGTTGCTGCTCATTATTTCATGTACCCTAAGTTTCCTGCGTATATTTTTAGTATATTGCCTGAATTTTGTTTCAATTTCTATACGTACATAATCTTTGGGCTTTACTATGTATTTGCCTTACACATAGTGTTCGGAAATCTTGTGATACTTGCCAATTTCCTTTGCTGTAAGATGTTATTACTTTTTACTATTCTGCCAACTGAATTTATGGGACTCAGAAATGCGAAAAAACATTTGTATAAGTCTCGAGAGTCTTTGAGATCTGCGGAAAAACTGTTTCTAGAATACCGAGCAATGGATCTATTACTTATGAAGATGACCATCGTGTTAGGACCTTTAATAATTCCTGTTCAAGCTGTAATTACAAATTTAAGTTTGTTTTGTAACTACACTATTATTAGAGAGTGGGATCAATTAGACAAGACTACGGTAGTTATCCTTCTGTTCTGGACCTCTGGCGTTCTTGTATGTTGGCTTGGCGTACTTGAGGTTGGAGGATGGCTGAACAGTGGTGGAAGTAAGATACTGCAATCTTGGAAACACTTCAATTGGCCAGCTTTGGAGAGAAAGATATTGAACAAGCAGAAGAAAGCTTGTCGACCTTATGCTGTACGAGTTCAATCCTACTATTGTATTAAACGATTGTCCATACTCAAATTCCTAAAGGGAATTGTCAAAGGAACTTTCAGAGCTTTACTTCTAACACTAGCGAAAAGGAGTCGCTCGTCTTAATAAAGTTATGAAACGTTATCAAGTGATGATCTCATATTATTCGTGGCTTTAATGGACATGCATTAACTTACTTTCATGATTCTTACGTGTCTCCAAATCTATAATAGACAAGCATATGCATAAAAGTACCAAATGGACATTAAGACAATATTGTACAGAACAATCAGTAGAATGTAACATATGCATCTGACAATATGTGAGATCTGGCACACATTATTATTCCGATATGGATATGGATTGTAAAAGAGCCTCTCACAAACACTGTCATATGCTCTGTCAGCTCTGTTGTCCAGCAAAAGAATGTTTACCATTATCTGCTACGAAGAAAAAAGAAGTTGAGAAGAAAAAGCAGTCAACTCAGCAACCTATTAAGGACAAGTAGATAATATGTAAGTTAAGTAAAGGACGACTTCTCTGGAGGGTGGAAGGAAGGGTTTTCTTGTCTCTAGTTTCAGTTGTTCAGCACGACTTAATATTATAGAGTGAACCTGAGATGTCTTACTAGTTCAGATAATAATGACTTAAGGAGTCAGTATACTAGCATTCCATGAGAATATATCAACCACAGAGCAGCAGTATGTTATGTATGTTATCTCCCCTATTCTTATGGAAATGGAAGTCATGCATTCCACAATGAAGATATGTGTAGTTCTTTCGTGGTGGTACGTGGTTACTTTTTCCTAATTGAATTATCGTTTTTCTCTCTCAGTTGCCTTCTGTGATTTCTCAGGTAAACAGGGTATTACTTCGTCCGTAGTCATTTGAAATTACCAAGCTATTTTCTTCTCAGCTGAACAACTAGTCTCCTCTTCCCACTGATCACCAGCTTTTGTAACACACTTATTAAGGTAAGAACTATATTATATTTTTAAGAAATAAGGATTCCGTTTGGCGAAGAAATCGATAAAGCAGCTGCATTCTTCTTGCATATATTCTGTGAACGTTTAGAGTTATCTGTAGAACTTAAGATTCGTTATCCTATGCTTGGACAGTAACAGTTGGACAGGAAGTACTACTCAAGCTGTGTACATACACTGAAATACCAATAATTGTAAAAGATCTTTAGAATTCTCTGCCCTGGAAAAAGTTTTCATACCTTGAAGGAACATTTTCACATATTTTAACAAGAAATCTGTCAATTAAGTAACAATGATCTTCAATGGAATAAAACCCATCGTTAGATTGATTCCCTAATTTCCCAATCAGGTTACATATATTTTATCACGAACTATTGCAAATAATACAGATGCCACAAGAACTTATGTAATCATTCCATATGCATATGGATGACTTCTTGACTTATCTTGTGACGCACAACTTAGGAAGTCCAGCAACTTCAATCAGTGCCAATGAAAATGCCAAAAGTCTATGTCGCCAGGGTCAGACAATATTACATAAGAAGAGTCCGTACTGCAGACTGGACAAGACGAATAGATAAGATCACGACTTCCGAAGGTTATTAGGTTTATTACGTAACACGTAAGAATACAAAAGACCACATATATGAAAGATTGTCCAGAGAGAAGTCTCCTACTTCTATACCTACCTGGTGAATACCTAGGCCCAAATTCTTGCATACACATGCAAGCACTTTTTAGCTTCCATGATGCTTAATAAAAGATGCACTCCTATACAAACGAATAGACCAGTAATGAAACCGGTTGCCGGCCACTTGCCGGTTGAATAATATTACTTATATTACTAAAACTACTAGGAACTTGTCTTCAGGCCTATATAAATATTAAAATCTCACCACGTAGACTTCCATGTGTGTCCATATCACGAGATCAAAGTAGGCCAAAAAACTTCCAGCATTTCCAGCTATGAATTCATGATTGGATCGCATGCAACACTCTCTGACTCTCTGTCCAGTAGTAAATGAAGGCATGTCTCTGATGTTATGTAGCACAGGTGTGCACATCAAGCAGGTGTGTTTTTTATTGACACATTCCATTAATACCTCACTCTCCACGTGGTGAACTTCATATTCTTCGACATCTGCTGAGCTCCAGATTGTCCAGATATCATTTCGGTCCTTTCTCGGTGAGACATTTTCTTGTTCCTATACTTTACCGTCACTTGTTTCCTATTGCCCTGTATTTCGGAGCTCCCCGAATTTCGGATTTTCGGAGTGGCGGGTGATTCTGTTTGTCTTCGCACATTCACTTCCTCATCTGCCATTTATTCGTCTCGGTTTCCGTTTCCACTTTCCAATTTAGGTCTGCGCTCTTCTCCCTCTCTTCATTCCAAAATTTATTTTTATACGCTCGCTAGCCATTTTTAAGTCGCAGTTTTACTAGAAACCTCGGACAAGACGGATCTTGGTGTCTTCTGTAGCGATTTCGAAAAGAGAGCTAGTAAAATTCCAAAAGATTCCGTGAAATATACAAAAATCCGAAAACCCCAGATTATAAGCTATCGCAGGAAGTACGAAAGCGTGGAAAAGCATTTTTTACAAGTTCTACAGCGGTGCTGGCCGGTTGTTTTTTATTTCTTTTTTTTGGAAGTGTAAGGTGTAGTGTTGGTAAGTGTTAGTTTGGAATTTCGAAAGTTTACTTTTTGAATATTATTGGAGAAATAACTCGAACAAGCGTTTGTATATCCTGCAATAAGAGAACGTAGATGATATAAAATGTGATTTTTAACGCGTTGAGATGGGTGAATGAATGTCGCCGGTGACGGTGTCGTTGGCAAGAGTCCAAGCAGACAGTTGTCGACCTTTGGTCGCATTTTGTTCGACTCACATATTCGTCGATACTTATTGCTAGTTCTAGATTGTGCTACTATAATTAAAAGTAATGGCTTTTTCTTTATGTTTTTTACAGACAGCACTACGTAACTCGTCAAAATTCCGCACGCAACGATGAACGGTTCTTACCAAACAAACGGAGAGGCCAATGGGGGTGGCGGGGGAGATAACGATACATTTGTCGACGGCATGTCTTGTGCTGAAATGTTCAAGAACAGAGAAGGACTTACGTACAACGATTTTATTATTCTTCCTGGCTATATTGACTTTATTCCCAAGGACGTAACTCTCCATGCCCAGTTGACGAGAAAAATTACTCTGAACTGCCCTTTGGTGTCATCCCCTATGGACACGGTCACTGAGAGTGAAATGGCTGTGGCGATGTCTCTTTCTGGAGGAATCGGAATCATTCACCACAATTGTACTCCTGAATTTCAAGCCCAAGAAGTTTTAAAAGTTAAGAAGTACAAACATGGATTTATTCGAGATCCCGTTGTATTGAGTCCCCAACATACAGTTCGGGATGTGTTTGATATCAAAAAGCAGTACGGATTTTGTGGAACACCTATAACTGAAACGGGCAAGTTGGGGGGAAAACTTGTTGGAATCGTTACTTCTCGAGATATTGATTTCTATGAAGGAAACATGGATGTCACTCTTGATCAAGTTATGACGAAAGATTTGGTCACGGCTGGAGGCAATGTTAAACTTGCTGAAGCTAATCGAATAATGGAAAAGAGCAAAAAAGGAAAGCTTCCTATTGTGAATGAAAACTATGAACTTGTCGCTCTCATTGCTAGGACAGATTTGAAGAAGGCTCGAAGTTTCCCTAATGCGAGTAAGGATGCTAACAAGCAGTTGCTCGTAGGGGCAGCGATTGGAACAAGAGATACGGATAAGGAACGATTGGATGGACTTGTGACAGCTGGAGTTGATGTCGTCATCTTGGATTCGTCTCAAGGAAATTCGATCTATCAGATTGAAATGATCAAGTATATTAAAGCCAAGTATCCAAATCTGCAAGTAGTTGCTGGAAATGTTGTGACAACAAGTCAAGCCAAGAACTTGATTGATGCTGGGGCTGATGGATTACGAGTTGGAATGGGGTCTGGATCGATCTGTATTACGCAAGAAGTTATGGCTGTTGGAAGAGCTCAGGCTACGGCTGTCTATAATGTAGCCAAATATGCTAATTCAAGGGGTATTCCTATCATTGCTGATGGAGGAATTCAGAGTGTAGGGCATATTATTAAAGCTTTGTCATTGGGGGCTTCTACTGTGATGATGGGTTCCATGTTGGCTGGAACTACTGAAGCACCAGGTGAATACTACTTCGCTGATGGCGTTCGATTGAAGAAATACAGAGGAATGGGAAGTTTGGAAGCGATGGAAAGGAAGGATGCTACTGCTTCTGGGAAACCTGGACAAGGTATAATTTCTTGAGATTCTACTTTTACTAAACCATTACGAACGTAATATATGATTAGACATGCATTTTTTTGAATAACAGGAACAAGTGCTGCCATGAACCGGTACTTCCACTCTGAAGGTGATCGCATGATGGTGGCACAAGGAGTGAGTGGGTCAATTGTGGACAAAGGGTCAGTCCTACGATTTCTTCCATATTTGGAAAGTGGAATCCGTCACGGATGCCAAGATATGGGAGTAAGAAGTCTTCTCGAGTTGCGAGAGCAAACGTACTCCGGACAGCTTCGCTTCGAGCGTCGAACAACTTCAGCCCAGTTAGAAGGAGGAGTTCACGGACTGTACAACTACGAGAAACGACTTTTTTGATATGAGGCTGCTTCCATTCCTGGCAACCCCTTAAGCGGCAATATTAATAATCTCGGATCTTCTAATCGGAAATAAACACATCGCCAATCATATATGTTATGTATATAGCTACAGCGCAACTGTATGCAAAGTATCTTCAGACAATCCATGCAAGCAAGAAACTGTAAACTACTTTATACCCCTTCGGTTTTTACTTAATTTTGAAGAGTATTATGTATTACGACTATTAAGCTTAGACCTGCCGAGGTTGAATTCTGTGAAGGTCCTCAAACTTGTTTGTTAGTAGTACGCTAGACTGGCTCAGTTTTACTTATCAGACTTTACACTTTAAATGTAACTGACAAAAACTTGATCGTAATATATTCATTATGTTTTTTAATTCGACGATTTACGAATGTTGACTTCTCTTTTTTTACTTCGAATTAGATGCAATCTTGCTAAGATTCTATATCCTGAAATATTTTGACTTCCTAATCTAATGCAAACATGTATTTTCAGAATGGAAGTAATTAAATGAAATCAACAATAGTTTTCAGCGATTGGAAATACATTGTAACTGGCATATTAAAATAAAACCAGATTTGTGATGTGCAGTGCAACCATTAAATGCCAGAATGTTAGTATATTTCTATGCGTGTAAGAATCATGAAACAAAACTGTAAAAGCTTCCTTTGTGCCAATGATTTCAAGTGATCAAGATGTACTTGCGAATTAGGACTAATTACGAATTACGACGATTGACAAACATGCAAAGTCAACATATTTAAAAGCTACTTAAGACGAAATATGTGACGATGAACTTTAAAATATTTTGTAATCTACGAAATATACCGCTTTTTGAGTATAAGGACACTTAAACATAATTCTTTAAATCATTTGCTGTGTCCATGATAGTTTATACATTTGAAATGTTTTACTCCGTTTGTGCAGCTAATTATATAATATGTTCAATAATAAATCCAATACTGAGTATGAACTTGTACTACAACAAATACAATTCTTGATTTAAACTTTGAAAATCGCAGGTGGATGCATTCCTATCTCTGCTTATCCTGAGTAATTTGAGTGCTGAATAACCAACGAGTTAGCCAAGCCCTCCTCCTGAATCGTTTTCGTTTCATTTATAATTTTCGTTGGTGGACTATTCATCAACTTAAATTGTACTTTCTTGTATTTCGGACAACTGACAAGAATGAAGTCTCGTATGCATGAGGCTCGCTGAGCGATTGGAACGTCAGACATAAGCAGCCTGTATAGAATTTAAAACCATGAAAGATTAACAGTTTTGTAGAAAGTTTTAGCGTAAGCAATACAAACTTACTTTTTACCGTTCGACAGGTTAATCCGAATCTTACACGTCAAGGTATCTTAATTAAAACATAAATCAATATAACAATTTGTAAAAGTTATTATTATTAGTATTGGAAATTATGAATCATTCATAATATAATCCACCTTGGTCAACCATTTCAGCCTCAGTTCTACTTCGTTTCGCTGATCCTTGTCCATCTTCCCCTGAGGCTTCCTCGATCTTTCTCTTTCCAAAAAGTCCCCCAAACCATCCTTTGACTCCTGAGAAGAACCCTCCTCCCGTATTTTTAGCAACTGCAGCACCAGCATTGACATTGGGTCTTGGTACAGCAACCCCGGTCTGCCCCGGCTGCTGAGCGACAAATTCCTGAACAATTTCTTGTAAAGCTGCTAAGTTGTGAACTACACCAGTTGCTCGACCTCCTCTGTAAGTTAAGACTGTAGGAACTTGATCGACAGCATAGTCTGCAGCTACCTGTGGAGATTCATCTGTAACGAGCTTTAGGCACTGAACATTCGGCAAGGCTGCTTCATCTTGATTCAAGTACGCTTCAATCGCTTGGCAAGTTGCACACCTATTTAACATTGAGAATGTTAAAACATAAGATGACTACAGCTTCATCGAAGAAACTTTTGTGAGAGTTAACTTAAGTTAATTAACTTGTCATTCAAATTCATACCATTCTGAAGAGAAGAACATAAGCAGCAATTGGCCACTGGCGACATTCCGTTGCAGAGCATCAATTAGCTCCCGTGTAGTCCAGACTCGGGTTATAACCATGTCGAATGTCCGTTGTATCAAGTGTCTTACGCTTTCAAAATTGTAATATCTGTAACAATAATTTGCCTGTCCTGAAAACTCTAGTTCTTACTCCCATCGAGATATTCACCAGCAATGGTGTTGAGTATCAAATAGGAAATGCAATATCTTTGTATCTATGGATGTGTGCAATGACTGTGCAATGCAAGGACCGTAGACAGTATTGTCGTTAACCCCTCAGTTAGAGTCCGAAATCAAAATCAAAATCACGTCAAAATCGTCCGTTCATAAACCACTCCCCCTGGAAACCACCCCCAAGAATTTCCAAAATGTCGCTTATGAACGGACGATTT
>Ga0194135_10001764_pt1 | contig 13019 bp, 15 predicted proteins | sample LitLau_LLRF_2013_FD_134024 | JGI IMG/M metagenome (GOLD analysis project Ga0194135, IMG submission 134024) | Freshwater sediment microbial communities in response to fracking from North America - Little Laurel Run_MetaG_LLRF_2013 (version 2) | ecosystem: Environmental > Aquatic > Freshwater >... | reverse complement strand
CCAAGATTTCCATGAATCGCATGATGACATAATATCGAATATTCACGCCAAACTTCACCGTGACTTGCAGCAACTGAGCTCCCCTCTTCTTCGAGAGAGTATTCAGATACAACACACTGACAGAATATGTAGTAAGGTGGATGGCATGGATTTTTAATCACATCATCGAGGAGATCATTTGATACTTTTTCGAGAAAGGCATACAAGGCCAAGGACAGAGCCACGGGCACAGAAGAGAGAGGAGGAGGCTGAAACAGAAAGGAAGTATAAAGGGAAGAACATTAATATGGATTTCTCTCTCCTTTATACTTGTACAACGCGAGTCTCTCTGAGCTCAATTGTTAGATTCTCAGTAAAAACTACACGAACTAAACTGCTGCAAACACTGCCTGGCACGACTTTAATATAAGAACGAGTGCAGCAGCAGCAACAGCAGCAACAGCACATTTTCATGAACTACTAAGCGTTAAGCCTCAGTTGATCATGTCTCACAAAAAGCTGTGAACTAAATGCGTTCTCTAGGATAATGGTGATATTATTATTAGAAGTCATTTATAGCTTACTCAATGCACTACCATTGCTCCTGGACCTGCATCATGGGTACTACTACTCAGGGTCTATTCGTATTCACTGTTGTAAACTTCGGTCTTTTGTACTAACACAAGTCTGTGTTTTTAAGCCTACACTTCTACCTATCCACCCTGCTCTAGGTACCTTGAATTATCTTTAAAGCCTTACAAAACTCTCTTTGGAGCATATCCACCGTCGTCGTCTTCTGCTTCTCTACTAAACACTTGACTATAAAAAACCTCGGTCCTTGGAGTGTTAAATCTGAAAGGTATAATTTGGGAACACAACCCTCTCTCTCTGGTCTTCTGCTTTTGCTCAACGCAACGATACGATGATAACTCCTGTACTTCTTCTGCTGTGCTCTTTAGTAAATCTCTGTCCAGGTTATCTTAAAGATGAGCTTCTAACACGAGAAATAATTTACCCTCTGGACTCTCTCTCTCTCCGAGATTCGTTTTTAGAACATGGGGTACTTTAATTTTACACGTAGGCTTTCAGCTCGCTCTCTCTCTCATTATTCACGTTATGAAATAAAAAATTATGTCACGACTGAATTCATAAAAACACACAATATATGCATGAGAGTATTAGTCTCAATCCTTTTGCTCCTGTGGACATGTTCCACGGCTAAGAACAATCAAGCAGATATGCACCATCATGGAGCAAGTGAAAGAACATCATCTCCTTCTGATAACATGCAAGATGAGTAAAATGTTATCTATTCGATCGGACCGGGACGTACTGTGAGCTGTGTACATCTACATATATGTACTTTTGTATGCAGCTAATGCAGCAGGCAAGGTTAAGAAGACTCGAGAGTTTCTTCAAGGCAGTTCGAAACACACAATGTGATACTTTTCTTCAAGACGATTGACGACTGAAAAGAAATCACGACGCTTCGATAAAAGGGTTCTTTTTCCATCTCCATGTCAGTTAGCCTGATTAGTCTAGCAATCACCTTCATTTCTGTTTTCATTCTTCCCTTTTTTATTCCAACCCAAGTAATACGTATTACTTTATATATTCCATTTCATTAGATGAAACCCTTCGTGTGTTCTTAAATAACTTCAAATCTATGTTAGATACGTCTCTATTCATCTGTTCTACTATTATTCGTGTTTTTAAACCTTTTAAATTGTATAGAACGAAATAGACACAGATATGAATGTCTGAGGAGTAGTATGTTTTCAAGGAATCATTGCAAGTACTTTGTGGGGTTAAGTGAGACTGGTTAACTTTTAAGCACAGCAGAGCTCTTTCATACTCACTCCACTGGTTGGAGTTTTGTTTTACTGTGCAACCTTCACAATTACACTAAATCCTGGATCAACTATAGATCTCTGTCGGATCAACTCTGACTTAGCTATTTTCTTCAAAACTTTGTCAACGATTTAAAGATTCGTTCATTTGCATGTATTCATGTTCATGAGGTTATAAAAGCGGAAAACACTCTTGTCGGCATCGGTTTCGAAATGATTGCTTTTCCGACTTTTCCCATATAAGATATAACGAAATTCTCCTTGATGTTTCATCCACATGTATCAGCCTGTTTATTTTGTAACTCAACATTGTAAACCTTAAGTCTGCAATAAATACTCGTAATGCGTCCTTACGTTTCAGAATATTATTGATGAATGTGCAAATGTGCTTACTATATTTCTGAATAAACTCCCCTCTATTGTTATGAAGCAATAATTTCAATTCGTTACTCTGGAGAAGATTCAGATTCGAATAAGAAAATTAGTGTAACTTGATAATTAGTGATAATTGATCTATATAGAAGTCGCAGCAATTGAAGCATGTATAGATCGATTTGGGTTCCATAATAAACGTTGACTTATCGTTAGAATCTTCACACACACGATGACTCCTGGGCTTGGAGACCAGCATATTCAAAATTTTTACCAGATATTGAGTATTTCTGAGACAGCCACAGCAGCGGAGATAAAATCCGCCTACCATGGATTGGCTATAAAGTTTCATCCAGATAAAACTTCTGAGCCTGGAGCTAATGAGAAATTCAGAACTATTTTACAAGGTACATATATAGCTGTTTAGACACAAACGACAGTGAAAGTTGAAAGTGAAAGCGCAGTTTTTTTAACTGTCACATATATTGTTCTTGTTGCAGCCTATAAAGTCCTGTCAGATCCCATTATGAGGGCGAACCACGACTGTTTTGTCTGTATTCCTCACACTCCTCCCCAAAAGCAGCAGTGTCGTTTCAATAACACCAACGCCAATAATCCTCATCCCCAACAGTCACCCAATTTTCATTACGCCAACGCCAATCAAAGAGACCCAGGTTTTTTTTGTCCCTCAGACGCAAAAAGAGAAAAAGAAGCTGCAGAAAGGCTTAAAAAAGATAAAGAAACGGAAGAACATTTTATAATAGAAAAGATTAAACGGGATAAGTTCTACTCTTTTTTTGATCAGAACCCAAGATGTACTGAACCAACAATTATGCAGTGTACGAAACAGGCCCAGCAGCAAGTGCATTCTCAGAGACTGGATTCACTGGATGAGAAAAAACGACGGGAAACAAACAGGCAACTGATCTTGAGGACCGTTGCGAAGACTCTGTGGATTCCACAGAACTGCTATAAACGCCTAGTTAAGATTATTCGAAGGAGAGTTCGCCGTGAAAAGATTCGATTCTAAAGATAAGGCTTCAGACAGAGACAAAAGGATATGAGATTGACTTGTATAAAACAATTAAGAAATTCGAATCTTGATTGTAACTGTATTGTAATCTCTTATAGTTCTACTAGCCAATTACTACATAAACCTAAAATGTCAAGTGATACGTTGAACAATAATAAAAATCCGTATGCTATGGAGTGATAATTATGGTGACAACCAATACATTCATAGTTCATAGCATATTTTATTCAAGTGACGGTTGTACTAATCGTAAAAACAATTCTTTTCAGTACTATGTCACATTAAAGAGTAAAAATTTTTGAAAAGGATTACTTCAGTGCAGATTCTAGTTTAAAAAATCAGTGCAAGTAATAAAGAACAATATAATTATGCTGTAGAACAAAAGTTCTTCTGCAAATTTTTAATGTGAATCTAACAGTGACAGTACTTCATGACATACGACATACGAGGAATCTTACGTGTACGGACACAAATTCATCACTCATCAGTAGTTCCTCTCCACTGAGAGATCGCGTATTGTACTGCGAAGTTCGAAGTTTTTATACTTCCCCATCGGCATCTAGTCACACTGCAATCTACTCGACAGATTTATAATATACTTAAATAGATAATTATTCTCTTTGGAATCGGATACAAAGACATTATTCTTGTAGCAGGGAATTAAGAGATGCATACACATACATTTTATACATGAAGTACATAAATGATTCCCTAATATACGTATTTTTATTGTGTCATAATATGCACAGTATGAAAACTGGCTTCTTGGGTGAAGTTGGGGTAACATGCTTCAGTATTGCAGATTGTAGACCATTTGTAGACTAAGCAATAATAATAGTACATGACTAACATGACACATGCAAAAGGTTATGTATTGAACTGCATGAAAAAGGTGACATCAGAACTCTTATCAATTGTACTCTCTTCGTGTACACTTCACTATCAAAACAAATATCACCATAATCGTCTTATCACATCCGTCTCAACCTCTCAATACACGAAGGCATGGAATCGGGTAGCAAAAGTGCAAAAAGATGCCGTGACCAGGATTCGAACCTGGGTTATTGCGGCCACAACGCAATGTCCTAACCACTAGACGATCACGGCTTGGTGAAGAGAGACGGAGATTTCGTGTTACTTGAAAGGATGGACTCGCTTAGTAGAGTGTGACAGCCACCACCGACTCATGAGAAACACCGGATTCAAAGTAGATCAAGTCTACGCTCTCTCCTCCTTAATTTCACGTTTCTTGCTGCAAATTCACAATGTACAAAATGAATGAAAGCATTATTATTGTTGCACTGTATTAAACCACACTTAATGAACTTACATCTCATGCACTCTCTCAGAAGCTTCCCTACCAGTAGCAGTAAGCAGTGCAAACTTGATAGCCTTCAGCTAATCATCTATGTCCATCTAAAAACCAATTCCTTATTCCTTATTGCTGCACCTCCATCCTCCATGTATGTATATGTGCAGCACTTGCAGCAGTTGGAACCTGCAGACTCAACTGCAGACATAATCATAAGTCGTGACTAACTTTATAGCTACAAAAAACATTGTTAGTCGAACAATATACAATAGCTCATGATGATGACAATAATAAGGACGAAAGTTAGCGATTAATTACATGAATTAAGATTATCCGGTGTTAATTGCGCATCGGGTTTTACAAATCTTCAAAATCCATCCAATAAGTGTAAAAGAGGCTATGAGGAAATATTTGTAGAGTAGACATGGAGCCTGGGAAAATAGACAAGATTGTGGTTAGTATAAAAATATATTAATATTCCTTCCTAGTAAATATTTATCGCTTTTCGAATAAAAATAATTCCATGAATACTTTACATGGAATTTGAATTGGCTTGACATTCTTTGGCATTGGCTTGACTATCCACTTCTCTAGTCTTCGTGTATTTCTTGGATTTGCGGTTTTGGCTGAGCATGAAACGATGAAACTACATACACACAAGTCTCAAAGTCTCAATGCTAAATGGTCATGTCATGCAATGCTGAGTTGGGTTGCAGCATGGCATAAAAGTATTCACAAATGTCTCAAAGGCTAAACTCGCATCTCTTCGCCAAACTTGAATCTGCTGAACCGGCCAGGAGAGCAGCAGCTGAAGAGTGTAGGCGAAAATTAAAGACATTTTTGCATTTTTTTCAGCAGCTGGTAGACTAACCAATTGATCTGTGGCATACGGCATTCGAAAAGGGATTGAACATATTGATCAACACTATAATTTACGGTTTAGCGTGTGGATTGATTCATTATCATTGTTAGTAGTATTAGTTTACCTGCAAACCTGCAATGAGTGGGAATGAGACTTTCTTGTACTTCGCATATGGGAGCAATCTCTGGACCAAGAGGATTCATGAGAATAATCCATCTGCAAAGATGAGAAGTGTGGCTCTCCTCAAGGTGAGTTTCAGCTTGAGAGGTTTGAAAAGTGGCTTTGACAGATTGATATGATTTTGATGAATATGATTGGATTTTGTATGGAAGGGTCACAAGTTGGATTTTGGTCATATGAGTCAACGTTGGAGAGGAGCGACGGCAAATATTCTGGAAGACAAGGCATCTCATGTATATGGAATATTGTGGGAAATCAGCGTCTCTGATCAGCCCAACCTAGACAGGTAATGAAAGCAAATAGGATTCCATTTTGCCAATGAATTTCAAAATCAAGGTCACAATTTCAAAATCTTCATATTTCACAGGCAAGAAGGCGTAATGGATATGATTTACCAGCGCAAGCCCCTGAAAGTAGAACTACTCGAATCGGGAGAGATTGTTGACTGTATGGCTTATGAGATTCGACCGGAAACTCGTGCTGCATCTTTCGAGAAGTTCGAGGCTGAGAAAATGGTTCCTTCACGGAGATACAAGAACGTTATCGTCCAAGGAGCAAAGGAACATAATTTGCCTGCAGAGTACGTTGAGTTCTTAGAACAAATCAAAGACAACGGATATGATGGAGAAGTTGATGTTAACATTCCTCTTACACTTCAGTAAAGAATAATAACTTAATCAGCGACTTTACTAAATGGTTTATTGCGTTAGCTTTACATTTATCTTCCCTTTTCGCTCCCACTTGACATCTCATTTAAATTGGCACTAGGACTAGAACTTGAGGTATCTTCCGGTGGAATAGTCTTAGTTTTTAAACTCAGAGTAGCTTTATATCCCGGTTCCACTTTAAAACTTAAAACTTGTACATTCTCTTTGGATTGAAACAAATCATTTATATAAGGATGATCAAACACGATGTCTAAAGCAGTTTCTACGTCTAAAGTGTCCAGATAGTTCCGCTCGACTTTGGAAATATATTCTTCACCTTTTATTTTGCACACTAGATCTAGTCTGTATCTCCAATCTACGCTGGGCCATCGTTGTTCCCACACTTCGTTATCCTGGAAATAGAACAAGATTATTGAATATGTAATAAAGACATGATTAAATTCTGGCATTTTGAATGAAATCTCACGAGATCAAATTCGGGTTCAGAGAACGTTGCTACTCCTCGAAAGTTTTGCCACAATTGAGCACTGAATGCAGGCATAACAGGGTACAGGCAGATTATAGCAGCACCCAAGGCTCTTTCGTACTCCTGGCTGTCTTTTTGGTAAGCTTTTGGAACTTTCTGTACGTTTGTGAGGTAGATAAGATAATTAATATTTGTTAGTTAAAGATTATACAGGGAAAACTTACGCGCAAAGTCCCAAAAAGCGCTTGAAGTTTACTGAGAGCTACGCTGATCTGAGTAGTAACTGCGTAGTCATGATTGATTCCTTTCAAATAATGGTTTCGGTTATCGAATATTTCACTCTCAGATTTGTTCCATGTTTCATCATCTACTATGAGGATGTCACCAAAATCTTTGGCATCAACAAAGTCTCTCAGGACTAACCACATTTTCTTTTGCCAGTTCAGGAACGCTCCAACATCTACGAATAGAGTTACCGTAATTCAGACTTCCTTTTTAACTATATTTCCTATCAAAATTTCGAAAATAGCCATTCCAAAGAAAAATGGTTCGTGTATTCATTGATTACTGTTAGGAGGCCACTTTCTGGCAGATGTAGGAGCTGCTTCGCTCATGCTTAGCAGTCGAGTCGTATCGATACCATACTCTTGGAGAATGAGTTCTGGATCAACTCCATTGTGCTTTGACTTTGACATTTTCTCCCATTTTGTAAGTACAGGAACTTTAGTATTTTTCAAAAAATACTGATTTCCTTCTGCGAATTGTCAAATGATAAATTAATTGTAACTGTGCAATCGACAATAGCAATACAATATTCTTACACGCTGTATACCTTTAACACAATCTTCTGGCTTCAAATATTTATTAGTTCCCTTTTCTATCAGCGCTTCACCCATCACAACTCCAATAGGAACAAGCTTCTGGAATGGTTCTGTTACTTTCACAAGTCCTAAGCTGTGAAGGAAATGGGTCATAAACCGAGCGTAATACAAATGAAGAGTCGCTGAAATAAAAAAATTCCAAGTAGAAGGTTTGTTGTTGTAAACTGTCGTAGATTTAAAAGTCCTTAATCCTAACCATGTTCCTTTCCTCCAATGTAGGTATCGACTGGAAGTAATTGATTTACTTTTGTCGGGTCGAAAATGGCTTGTTTATTGTCAGGATCGAGATAGCGAAGAAAGTACCAAGAAGAGTCAAAAAATGTATCCAAAGTATCCGATTCCATCACCACATTGCGAGACCCACAGCTACTGCACATTATGTGAGAATCCTTATCTAAATCTGGTTGCATCGGGAGTTTTTCCATGTTGACACCTCGGAAACTTCCGCAGTCCTTGCAATTCAGTACAGGGATTGGAGTCCCCCACTTTCTTTGCCTCGATACCAGCCAATCTCTTAATTTCAAAGATGCCCGATAATGCTGAAATCTTTTGGGAATTATAGGTGAGCTTTGTTCGTCCAATTCCTACAAACAACGATACAGCCATAACCAAATCAATGAAGTAATTAGATTCTTTTCAGGTAAAATCCAACATACCTTACTACATTTCTTGTATAAATCATCAAATGAGTTGAGAAATTCTTCATTTTTTGCAAGATCTTTAAATTCTTCTTCCCCTAAAATCTCATTGACACGACAATCACTAGACTCCGGTACACTTGGCATATTATTAGCTGCACCAGTGAGAACAGGTAAAGCTACACCAGTAGCTGGGTTGACTATTTTGATTTTCAAAATCTTCAGCCCATTTTCATTATCCTCGGCCGCATGTTCGGCTAAGAAGTGATCCGGTCTCAAAATAAAATACTTCGCATTGGCCAACTCTTGTGGAGATGAGAACCAGATCCTGATTGGCTCCTTGTCATCCTCATCTCCAAACTCAACATCAACATCACAGAAAAATCCTTTGATATCTCCAATCCAATGCTTCTGTAGACTGATAACATCTCGCCATCCCTCTTTTAGTTCACCGGACAAAAGACCAGCATGCAGCTGTTCTGCAAAAACAGCAGTTCGCACAAACCACTGCTGCAAAAGCTTCTTCTCAACTTTAGCCCCAGATCTCCACGATCGTCCCTGAGAATCTACTTGTTCTTCAGCGAGGACAGTCTTATCCACTGGATCCCAAAAAACATAAGCCTACAAAATGCATACAAATAAAAAATCAACTATCCGTTCTCGCAACTGATGGTCACATAAAGTTATCATAATCTTTTACTTACTCTCTTCTTGTAAACCATATCCTTTTCCAGCAACTTTAGGAACAACCATTGTGTCCATTTGAAGTATTCAGGATCACAAGTGGCTAATTCTCTTTCCCAATCGAAATAGCATCCCATGCTAATTATTTGTCTCTTCATGGCCTCAATATTGTCTTTGGTCCAGACCTTCGGGTCTATTCCATTGTCTCGCGCAGCATTTTCTGCTGGCAATCCAAAAGCGTCCCACCCCATCGGATGCACAACCTGTTCGTAAACAAAAATGCAGAGAGAATTGACAAGAGGATTTACTACTACAATTAGCATAAAACAGTTAAGTATGAACTTAATAAAGTACCTTGTGTCCTTGCATTCTATAAAATCGTGCAAATACATCGCTGAGAGTGTAAACCCTAACATGTCCCAAATGAAGTCGTCCAGAAGGATACGGAAACATTGACAGAATATATTTTGCATTAGTTTTATCTGGAGGATGAATCTTTGATCTTTCTGCCGGACACTCGACTCCATACACCCTTTGTCCCCATTTCTTCTCTATGGAAGTCTTGATTTCCAACGTCAACTCATCTTCCTGAATTATACAAAAATCCAAGTTAATAAAACATTAAGCATCCTGCTGCACCTGAAATTCGTATTCTGAAATCCTTTTATGTACCAGAGTAAAATTCTTCCACTTGACAGACGAGCTTAGTCTCCAATGAGATGTCCAGCCAGACGCTGCAAGGATACTTTGGATCCCCAAACGCTGCCCTATTGGAACACGTAGTTGTCTCCGAAACGGTAGTGTTAAAGTCGTCACTCCTCCCATGTCGCCTCTTCTGCTGTGAAATCGGTTTACAACATTTCAACTCACGAAATTCGCCAATCTCCCGGGTTTTCGTACATGTGGACTTCGTCTCCCGTAGCCCCTACGTTGCATGGTAAAGGGTACTTTTCCACGAAGCCTGGAATTCCAGGCTGCTTCTTGTTTCTTTTTGATCAATTCCAACTAATTCGATGTCGTCGGTTTAGTAATCATGATTCGTATTATATGTCGCTGATAGTAATGCATCCGAATTGCAATTCGTAAACCACTAAAATCAGAACAGGACCTTGAATTTACATGCTTGTATGCTTTTTTGGAAATTATACGTCAGATTAACGAAAGGTTTACCCAATACAGTCTGAATTCTGAGTTTATATAAAAGTTATTTCTAGACATTACTAATTAATATAGTACTACTTAATCATAAATACACTCTACACAGACTAGTTGAGAACATGATCTTTAGGATAATCAAAAAGCTTGGGGAAAGTTTGAACATCTTCCGTGGAGTAATCCTCAAGTTTCTTGGGGATATCTCTAAGAGGTCTGATTTGTCCTGTTACATTTCCCATGATTACTTCAGGGACATTCAAATCTTTATAGATATGGAGTCTATGAACCCTAGGGCGCTTCTGTAAATTTCGACCCAGCTCCTTGTACACTGCTTTCCACATAATCTGTCAATCACCAATACAATCAATTGTTATTCGTTATTCATCATGATCGACTATAATAGTAATGACATTTGTGCTTCATTTACCATCGTTGGATCTTTCTGATGGAGTTCATAAGCTTTCGTCCAAGTAGCTCCGCCAGGGTACCCTGTATGATGGAAATACACTCGATAGTACCACTCATCTCCTTTCAGCGCGATATCTTCACTGTTTACAACAACTACATGGTCTCCACAATCCGCTACAAAAGAAAACCAGACAAACTCCTCAATATGATGTTCTTAATTACAACTTTACAACAAAGCATGAATTCACATATAAACTTCGATCTTATTACTTCCGACACTTGGACCCCCAAAAATAGGCTTGTGTTGACCCTTCAGATATCTGCAGAGTACTTTGGCACTTTCATAAGGGTCCTGCCATTTAGCGTCAAACAACCACCACTTCCTTGTGAACGTCAACCATTGCTAAAATTATTCAAAAGACACATTATTAATAAATAAATACTTTAGTTTTAGCAACTTTAGCTTGAGTATGCTAAAAAAAACTTCCTCGGGCAAAACCAACTTTACCTGAACTCTTCTTGATGAACCCCCTGCAGACATTGCTTCCACTGTCGTCACCAGTACCTGTTCACCCTTCAAAAATAAAGTGAAACTTAACAGGAAGGAAGCAACTCAGACTTCGAAATTGATTTGCAGGGAACACGGCAAATTCCCCGTTCAAAGTTTGGCCGCTGCTGCCTAACTTGCTCTCATCGTCTCATTCCTCTATGCCATTTCCATGTACAGCCTCGCACTAGAAAAAGTTCGAACGGAGATGAGATTCCCTTGACACTTCCCTAGACAGTTTTTGTAATGCTACACTTTCAACTTTGTAGATTTCCAGAACCTGTAAACTTTTCTTCTTCAATTTCGACCCATTACAACTATAAATTGAAGTTGGTAAAATGACGTGAAGTTGCCGTGTGAGCAAAATTACGTCAAAGTGAAAGCACAACTAATGACGGAGTATTAGGGGTAACTTGAAACAAGATTAAACTAATAATGGAATAGATATTATTATGGAAAACCGCTTAGATAGATCAAGAACAACCACAACCGAAACAGAACCGAAGAGAGTAGAACTCCCAGTGGTAAGTAAAAGTTTTGAATTTTCATGCAGCAAAATTGACGGCTAATACTAATACTATAAATGAATGATGCTTATTGTTAGACCAATTAAAGTGGAGGTGTCGTAGTTGGTACGTGTACGTGTCTTCCCTGCCAATCGTGCCAAATCTTTCCAACCATTCCAAGTAAAAACTACAATAACCCTGTACCAGCACCGAAATCGCACGTGGAAATCGCACGCCCTTTTACTTGGAGCCTCTAGAGTTTGCTCAAGGCCCCACTGCAACTTTCATTCCATCTGAAAACAATTTTCCAGGACCTTCATCTTCGATGGTGTCAAATAAGAGGAAAGATATTCGAGGAGCACGATCAGGAGCTTCATCTGCAGCAGCACATGATATTCCCTCAGTCCAAGCAGCTCCATTGATGATGATTCATAAAAGGGCAGAACTTTCGGTGACTGGACCACCTTCTCTTGTTTCCTCAGAATTAAACTGCTGCGAGATTAATCCCCTTGAAAAGGACGAACATTTGAGAACCTTGGTTCGCATTCCAAGTAAAATTACCTTCACGAAGGATATTCCCCCATTTTCTGTTGGGACTTTAACTATAGAAAACAACTCAAATGAAGATCTCATCTTTGAGGTTAAAACAAAAACCGAGACTGCTCAAAATATCTACGAAATCACACCAAATTTCGGAACTCTAATTAAAAACAGCTCAATTGAAATCAAAGTCCAAGCAGACTTTACAAAAGGATTGTCACCTTCCCTGGATATGACGAGCAAGAACATCGTTGTCCTCTTGTATAAAGCTCCTAAATCGAAAATGACACGGGAAGACTTGGAACAATTCAGGAAACTTCTTCAGGATCAACAAGACGATGGAAATCCAGTTGCTGAACCTGATTCATCTTCTTCAGACGACGTTTTAGTTCCAGAAGAATTATCACTATCAGCTGCATTCCCACCGTTTTTAGATGCAGCCCACACTGCTGAGCTGATCGATGCAGTGTTTGAAGACGTTCGAACTATGTCAGGCAACATGAATTCCATGCTTCGCTGGGGAAGTATTGCCACTTATGTGTGTTCCGCGGTAGGAATTATTACTCTGTTGTATAACAACATGAAAGATGCATCAGAAACTCCTGAATGGAATAACAGAGGATTCATGAACATGGTTTCATCTGCGGATAAGAAAGAACCTTGATAACAAGACGATATCCCACAAAAGTCACAACTTCTGGTCATCTTCCTTCAAATATTTGACGATGAGTATAGATTCTTTAGCACAAACCTCTTTGACCTCAAAACACTTTCTTTGAGTCTGCTGTACCCATTATATGTAATAAAATATTTAAAATAAAGATGCACCAAAGTGGGCAGTTCCCAGTCTAGAGCTTCCTCTTAAAGAATTATTTCATTCGCGAAGCTTCTGATAAGTTCTTTGTAAGGCAACACAATAGATTTAAGCATAATCACAT
>Ga0194135_10001763_pt1 | contig 13020 bp, 11 predicted proteins | sample LitLau_LLRF_2013_FD_134024 | JGI IMG/M metagenome (GOLD analysis project Ga0194135, IMG submission 134024) | Freshwater sediment microbial communities in response to fracking from North America - Little Laurel Run_MetaG_LLRF_2013 (version 2) | ecosystem: Environmental > Aquatic > Freshwater >... | reverse complement strand
CGCCAGCCATGACCTTTCAGGACCTGATCCTCCGGCTTCAGACCTACTGGGCCCGTCAGGGCTGCGTGATCGTGCAGCCGCTGGACATGGAAGTGGGCGCCGGCACCTTTCACTGGGCCACCTTCCTGCGGGCCATCGGCCCGGAAACCTGGAACGCCGCTTATGTGCAGCCCAGTCGTCGCCCGACTGACGGCCGCTACGGCGAAAACCCCAACCGCCTGCAGCACTACTATCAGTTCCAGGTGGTCTTGAAGCCCAACCCGGAGAACTTCCAGGAGCTGTACCTGGGTTCCCTGAAGCACGTGGGCCTGGACCCGCTGGTGCACGACATCCGCTTCGTCGAGGACAACTGGGAATCGCCGACCCTGGGCGCCTGGGGCCTGGGCTGGGAAGTCTGGCTCAACGGCATGGAAGTGACTCAGTTCACCTACTTCCAGCAGGCCGGTGGCATCGAGTGCTACCCGGTGACCGGCGAGATCACCTACGGCCTGGAACGCCTGGCCATGTACCTGCAGGGCGTGGACTCGGTGTACGACCTGGTCTGGGCCGACGGCCCGTTCGGCAAGGTCACCTATGGCGATGTGTTCCACCAGAACGAAGTGGAGCAGTCGACCTACAACTTCGAACACGCCAACGTCGAGAAGCTGTTCGAACTGTTCGATTTCTACGAAAGCGAAGCCAAGCGCCTGATCGAGCTGGATCAGCCGCTGCCGCTGCCGAGCTATGAAATGGTCCTCAAGGCCTCGCACACCTTCAACCTGCTGGATGCACGCCGGGCGATCTCGGTGACTGCGCGTCAGCAGTACATCCTGCGTGTGCGCACCCTGGCGCGTTCCGTGGCGCAAGCCTACCTGCTGGCCCGGGCCAAGCTGGGCTTCCCCATGGCAACCCCGGACCTGCGTGATGAAGTGTTGGCTAAGTTGGAGGCGGCACAATGAGTGCGCAAGATTTTCTGGTTGAACTGGGCACTGAAGAACTGCCGCCCAAAGCCCTGAACACCCTGGCCGAAGCCTTCCTGGCCGGCATCGAGAAAGGCCTGCAGAGCGCCGGCCTGAGCTTTCAGGCCAAGCACGTATACGCCGCGCCACGGCGCCTGGCGGTACTGATCACCCAGCTGGACACCCAGCAGCCGGATCGCAGCATCAACCTCGATGGCCCGCCACGCCAGGCGGCGTTCGACGCTGAAGGCAACCCGACCCAGGCGGCCTTGGGCTTTGCCAAGAAGTGCGGCGTCGAGCTCAGCGAGATCGACCAGAGCGGCCCGAAACTGCGCTACAGCCAGAGCATCAAGGGCAAGCCGACCGCCAGCCTGCTGCCGACCATCGTCGAAGATTCGCTGAACGACCTGCCGATTCCCAAGCGCATGCGCTGGGCCGCGCGCAAGGAAGAGTTCGTGCGTCCGACCCAATGGCTGGTGATGCTGCTGGGTGACGACGTCATCGACTGCACCATCCTCGCCCAGAAGGCCGGTCGCGACTCCCGTGGCCATCGCTTCCATCATCCGCAAAGCGTGCGCATCACCTCGCCGGCCAACTACCTGGCCGACCTGCGTGCCGCCTACGTGCTGGCCGACGCCAACGAGCGTCGCGAGCTGATCAGCAAGCGCACCGCGGAACTGGCCACCCTGCAGGAAGGCACGGCGATCGTCCCGGCCGACCTGCTGGACGAAGTCACCGCCCTGGTGGAATGGCCGGTGCCACTGGTGTGCTCGTTCGAGGAGCGTTTCCTTGAAGTGCCCCAGGAAGCCCTGATCACCACCATGCAGGACAACCAGAAGTACTTCTGCCTGCTGGACGTGGACGGCAAGCTGCTGCCGCGCTTCATCACCGTGGCCAACATCGAGAGCAAGGACCCGCGCCAGATCATCGAGGGCAACGAGAAAGTCGTGCGCCCACGCCTGACCGACGCCGAGTTCTTCTTCAAGCAAGACAAGAAACAACAGCTCGAAGACTTCAACCTGCGCCTGCAGAACGTGGTCTTCCAGGAAAAACTCGGCAGCGTCTACGACAAGGCCGAGCGGGTTTCCAAGCTGGCCGCCTTCATCGCCCCGCGCATCGGCGGCGACGCCCAGCGCGCAGCCCGTGCCGGCCTGCTGTCCAAGTGCGACCTGGCCACCGAGATGGTCGGCGAGTTCCCGGAGATGCAAGGCATCGCCGGCTACTACTACGCCCTCAATGACGGCGAGCCGGAAGACGTGGCCCTGGCCCTCAACGAGCAGTACATGCCCCGTGGCGCCGGCGCCGAGCTGCCCAGCACCGTGACCGGTGCCGCCGTGGCCATCGCCGACAAGCTGGACACCCTGGTGGGGATCTTCGGTATCGGCATGCTGCCCACCGGCAGCAAGGACCCCTACGCCCTGCGTCGCGCGGCCCTGGGCGTGCTGCGGATCCTGATCGAGAAGAAATTCGACCTCGACCTGAACGACGCCGTGACCTTCGCCGTCAGCGCCTTCGGCAGCAAGGTCAAGGCCGCCGGCCTGGCCGACCAGGTGCTGGAGTTCATCTTCGATCGCCTGCGTGCCCGTTACGAAGACGAAGGCGTGGATGTGGCCACCTACCTCTCGGTACGTGCCCTGAAGCCGGGCTCGGCCCTGGACTTCGACCAGCGCGTGCAAGCCGTGCAGGCCTTCCGCAAGTTGCCGGAAGCCGCCGCCCTGGCCGCCGTGAACAAGCGCGTGTCGAACCTGCTGAGCAAGGTCGAAGGCAATGTGCCGACCACCGTCGAGGCCAAGTACTTCGACAACGCCAACGAGTTCTCCCTGTACTCGGCGATCCAGCAGGCCGACCAGGCAGTTCAGCCGATGGCCGCTGCCCGTCAGTACAGCGAGACCCTGGCTCGTCTGGCGGCCCTGCGCGAGCCGGTGGACGCCTTCTTCGAGGCGGTGATGGTCAATGCCGAGGACGCCAAGGTGCGGGCCAACCGCTATGCGCTGCTGGCGCGTCTGCGGGGCCTGTTCCTGGGTGTGGCGGACATTTCGGTACTGAGCTGATCAGGTAAGGAAAGGCTGTGAAACTGCTGATACTCGACCGGGACGGCGTGATCAATCACGACTCCGACGCCTACATCAAATCGGTGCAGGAGTGGATTCCAATCCCCGGCGCGATCGAAGCCATTGCGCAGTTGAGCAAGGCCGGCTGGACGGTGGCGGTCGCCACCAACCAGTCCGGCATCGCTCGCGGCTACTACGATCTGGCCACCCTCGACGCCATGCACGCGCGCCTGCGCGAGCTGGTGGCGGAGCAGGGTGGCGAGGTCGGGCTGATCGTCTATTGTCCCCATGGCCCCGACGAAGGGTGCGCCTGTCGCAAACCGAAACCGGGCATGCTGCAAACCATTGCCAAGCATTACCAGGCAGAACTGACAGGCCTGTGGTTTGTCGGTGACAGTCTCGGTGACCTGGAAGCCGCAAAAGCCGTCGACTCTCAGCCAGTATTGGTAAAGACCGGGAAAGGCGAAAAGACCCTGGGGAAAACCCTGCCGGTAGGCACCTTGATTTTTGACGACCTGGCGGCCGTTGCCGCTGAACTTATCCACAATTAGGCCCCTTCTGGCATCCTGACCAAGGACTGTTTGGGAGAGCGCTTTTTAACAGGCGGGCATGCCCGCAATGGTAAATGCCGCTATGTCGATCCTGCAGGCCATCAGAACCTTCTTCTTTTACCTGCTGTTGGGTACCAGTGCCTTGCTGTGGTGCTCGCTGAGCTTTTTTATCGCGCCGTTCCTGCCTTTCAAGGCGCGCTACCGCTTTATCAACGTCTACTGGTGTCGCTGCGCGCTGTGGCTGACCAAGGTATTTCTGAACATTCGCGTGGAAGTGCAGGGCGCGGAAAACGTCCCCGAGCGGCCGTGCGTGATCGTCTCCAATCACCAGAGCACCTGGGAGACGTTCTTCCTCTCGGCCTATTTCGAGCCTTTGAGCCAGGTCCTCAAGCGTGAGTTGCTGTATGTGCCGTTCTTCGGCTGGGCCATGGCCATGCTGCGGCCCATCGCCATCGACCGCGACAACCCCAAGGCCGCCCTCAAGCAAGTGGCGAGCAAGGGCGACGAACTGCTCAAGGACAATGTCTGGGTGCTGATCTTTCCGGAAGGCACCCGCGTGCCCTATGGCACCGTCGGCAAGTTCTCCCGCAGTGGCAGCGCCCTGGCGGTGAACGCCGACCTGCCGGTGCTGCCAGTGGCCCACAACGCCGGCAAGTTCTGGCCGAAGACCGGCTGGGCCAAGCGCCCGGGCACCATCACCGTGACCATTGGCGCGCCGATGTACGCCGAAGGCAGCGGACCGCGAGCCATTGCCGAGCTCAATGACCGGGTGGCGGCCTGGAATGAACAGGCCCAGCGGGATATGGGCTCATTGCCACCATTGGCCACTTCCACGGATAAGGTTGCTGTATGAGCTTCTGTGGATAACCTGTGTACGACTTTTCTCACAGCGGCGGAAATCGACCTATAAATCACTGATTTATATGCATATTTCCCAAGCTCATAAAATGTGGAAAAACGTGCATAAGTTTTTCCGACACAAAAAAACCGGCCTCGATGCCGGTTTTTTTTCGCCCGCTCAATCCCACCGGCTTCAGTCCTGCAATAAAGGCAGCTCAAGGATGAAACAGGAGCCCTGGCCGACCTCGCTGCGACAGCTGATCCGCCCCTGATGCCGGTCCACTACCGCCTTGACCATGGACAGACCCAGGCCCAGGCCATCGATGCCCTGGGCCGAGGCAAAGCGCTGGTACTGGCCAAACAGCTGGGGCAGGTCCGCCGGGGCAATCCCCTGGCCCTGATCGGCGATCTCGCAGCGCAGCCAGCCCTCGGCACAGCTCACCGCGACATGGACCGTGGAACCTGGCGGGCTGTACTTGATGGCGTTCTCCAGCAGGTTGAACAAGGCCCGGGTCAGCAGCGACTGGTCCGCCAGGACCATGCCCTCATGGTCTTCATCCAGGTCATGCAGCAGGCGGATTTGCTTCAACTGGGCCAGGGTGGTGGCCTGGTCGAAGGCATCCAGCACCAGCATGGCAAACATGCTCGGGGCGAACTGATAGGCCTCCGACTCGGCCTTGGCCAATTGCACGAAGGCCTCGGTCAGCCCCAGGGCCCGGCGCACCTGCTGCTCGATCTGGCTGTAGACCTGCCTGGGCGGCGAGGGCTGGCGGCCCTGCACATCCAGCAGCGCGAGGATCGCCGAGTGCGGCGCGCGCAGATCGTGGGACAGAAAGCGCAACAGCACGCCACGCTGCTGCTCGGCATCTCGCTCGACGCTGAGGTCGGTGAGGCTCAATAACCAGCCGATGGCGTTGTCGCTGTCCACCGGTAGCAAGGGCGCCAGTTCCATGCGCAGGCTGCGCTGCCGGACATCGCGAAACTCCAGGGCCGGCAACTGCTCCAGGCTCGGGTACGCTGCCGCGTCCGTCAGGCCCGGGTAGCCCAGGGCGGCCAACTGCGCAAGCAAGGGCTGCCCCACCAGGGAATGGGCGAACACGTCCCGGGCATTGCGGTTGGCCAGCAGAATCTTGCCGTCCGGATCGCTGATCAGGGTCGCCACCGGCAGGTACTCCAGGCCGTCGGCGATAAAGCGCCGGGTATCCCGGGTCCGGCTCAGGGCCTGTTCCAGGGCAACGATCTGCCCTTGCAGCACATCACCGACGGGGGTCTGGCTACGACGGCGCTCCGGCAACACCTTGGGCTCGTTGTCCAGGCGCTCCAGCTCCCAGCCGAAATAGGCCAGGATCACGCTCAGCCGTCGCCAGTTCCAGATCAGGTACGCCAGCAGCATGCCCAGCAGGCTGGCCACCGGCGACCACCAATAGCCCAGACGCAGCATCAGCACCGCCCCCGAAAGCGCCAGGCCCATGCAAGCCAGGGTTATCCACAAGGCGTGGCGCGGACGCCAGAGCAACAACCCGAGCAAGGCGGCGGTCAGGGCCATGGACAACAGCATCCCCGACCACTGGCCCAGGGCGACGATACTGCGATGCTGCAACAGGCCGTTGAGCAGGTTGGCCTGGATCTCCACCCCCGGGGTGGTGCCCTGGCTGCCGGATTGCGGGGTGACGTAACGGTCGCCCAGCCCCGGTGCGGTGGACCCCACCAGGATCAGCCGGTCACGCAGCAACTCGGCCGGCACCTCGCCACGCAGCACGCTGACATAGGGCACGCTGGGAAAGCCCGCCGCCTTGTCGATAAAGGCAATACGTACCGGGTTGGATCGCAGCCAGCCCCTGGTGATCTGCGGTGTTCCGGGACCCGGTATCAGCGGCGACAGCGGGTCGGCTTCGGTGAGCTGGTAGAGCAACCAGGTCAGTTGCGCCCGCGGCGCCTGCTGCGGACCTTCGCGCAGGTAGACACTGCGCACGGTGCCGTCGGCATCCGCCTCTGCGTTGATATGCCCGAGCCCCCGGGCACAGTGGCGCAGCACCGGCACTGGAGGGATCTCTTGCAGGTCCTGGCCATAGCGAGCAACCCCCTCGCGCAGCACCGGCAGGAACACCATGCCGGCGCGACACAGGGCGGCGGCCAACTGCGTGTCGTTTTCCACAGTGCTGCCGGGCTCGCTGAGGATCACATCGAACAGCACGCCTTTGACCTTGGCCTCCGTCAGCCGGTCCAGCAACTGTCCATGCAGCGCCCGGGGCCAGGGCCAGCGGCCCAGTTGCTGCAGGCTGTAATCGTCGATGGTCACCAACAGGATGCGTGGGTCTACCGGCGGCGGGGTAAAACGTCGCAGGTGATCATAGAACAGGTTGTTCAACGCCAGGCCGTGGCTCAGGGACAGCAAGGCCGTCAGGGGCAGAAGTATCAGGCCGACCCACAACCATTCACGTACCAGGCGGCGAAACAGGCGCTGGGCCTGGGTCGGTTCACGGCCGTCGGTCCTTTGCTGGCCGAGACTCATCGGCGGCCCGTCGACGGCTTATTGAACACGAGTGGTCCTGGGGTAATAGAAGATGTCATAGACCCCGGTTTCTCCTTCCAGGCCATGCTCGTCGAACGCCGAGAGCCGTACATGATAGAAAAACGCCTTCAGGCCAGTGAAGTTCACTTCCGGGGTGCTGGAGAACTGCTCCTGCTTGATGTTGAGGAAATCCTTGTCGGTGGCCACCTGCGCCCGATAGCGCCGGGCGCCCGGCAACGGCTGCAGGATCAGTTGCCAGACGGGCAGGGCGCCGGTTTGCCCGGCCTGCCCCAGCAGTCGGGGCGCGGCCAGCAGCTCCACCGGCTTGAGCTCGCCCTGCTTGTGAATGCGCAATCCCTGGCGCGCCATGACCTGGACCTCACCCGGCAGCGGGCCAGCAGGTTTATCCACAACGCGCTTGCCGGGACGCCGGGCGGCCTGGCTCGGCGATGGGTCATCACGGCTCACCGCCACCTGGCCGTTGAGCACCTCCACCAGGGATTGCTGATCGTCATTACGCACCCGGAAGTGCGTCCCCCGTACCCCCAGCACGCCCACGGGGGTCACGATCTGGAAGCGGTCGTGGTCACTGTTGCGCTTGATCACATAGGACTCGATCTGCCCCTGTTCCAGGATCACCCGAGGAATGCTGTATTGCGTATTGAGTTGCAGGGTGACCTGGGAACTGGAGGGCAACACCACTCGCGAACCATCGCCGAGGGACAGGCTGACGAACGCCGACGGCGAGGTTTTCACCCCTTCTTTCTCATCGATGCTCATGCCTTCTTCCAGGGCCACCTCGCGGCCCTTGGCGTCCAGTTTCCAGGCCTCGCCCGTCAGGTGCTCGACGGTCGCCGGCAAGGGCTGGCCACGGCATTGCTGGTGGTCATCTATATAGGCAAGGCGTTGCGGGGCAGCCTGCACGGCGCACGATGGCAGGATCAGACCCGCCAGCAGCACTGCGGCGCACGCCACCTGCAACCGGCCAACGGACGGAGAAGGGCAGAGGTCATTCATGAATATGCTTTGAGCCTTTGGGAAAACCACGGCGAAATCCTACGCACCATACCTGAGGCGGCACATGGGCAGAAAGCCGGACGCTGCGGGACGGCGCCCAGGAACAGGGCAGGGTTCGGGCCTGGGAGGGAAGAGTGCAGGAGCCGGAGAAAGTGACACATCCCTGTGTCGGAACCAGGGCGACAGGTCGCCCGGCCCAAAGTCCTGAGGAGGCACTCCCTGTATTCCCCTTCAACCACGCACGCAAGCGCGCGTAGTGCCGCCAGCCTGGCGGTTGACACTCCCTGTGTCGGAGCACTTCCAGGTGCCCCCGTGTGCCACTCAGCGAGAGCCAATGTAGCGCCGGGCGAGCGGCCGGGGCGGTTTTGCAATATTTGTTCAGAATCATCGCCCCACCTGCTAAAAAACCCAGCGTGGTGCCGGTGCCTGCCAATCCGCAGGCAGGGCTGTTCTGCCCAGTACCGGCTCGGCATCCAGGGTCAGGCGGGGTTCATGGCTGTCGGGCGAGGCCAGTGTCGAGTAAGCCTCGGCCTTGGCCGCCTCACAGCAGGAAGCGGATGGCGACGACAAGCCGCTGGCACTGATCCCCAGATAAGCCGCCAGCATCAAACTGACCAGGCGCAGCGGATCATCGCCGCTGAACATTCTGACCAACGCGACCTGGCCTTTGCTGAACATGTTCCCCATGGTTCTTTTCCTTGCTTGAGCGAGCCGGTATCGTGCTGCTGCGATAGCCCCCAGGCACCCGTGCTCCAGGTGCCTTACCGGCTATTTGATATCAGCGTACCGAGGGAGCAGAGGCTCAAGAGCAATTCGCCACAATTGTTCAGAATCAGCCAAGGCACCTAAACTTCCCCCAGCCTGAAGCCGCTGGATCTGTGTCTCAGGTGCTCTTCGAACCATAAGGAACTGCCTGGCATGCGTGTCGCGATACTGGATGACGAACCCGCAGAACTGGCACGGGTGGAACAGACACTGCGAGAAATTCCCGGCCCCGGTGAAGCCGCCTGGTCCCTGCATCGCTTCGAACGGGGCGAAGACCTGCTACGCCAACTGCGGCGCGAAACCTTCGACCTGCTGATTCTCGACTGGCAACTGCCGGACCTCAGCGGCCTGTCGTTACTGCGCTGGACCCGGGAGCACATGGACTCGCCTCCGGCGGCCATCATGCTCACCAGCCGCGATGCCGAGAGCGATATTGTCCAGGCCCTGAACACCGGCGCCGACGACTACTTGAGCAAGCCGTTTCGTCCCAACGAACTCAAGGCCCGGGTCAATGCGGTGCTGCGCCGCCACGGTTTGCAGCGCAACGGCAGCGAAGAGCGCCAGAGCTTCAACGACCTGACCTTCGACGATGCCGAACTGACCGTGACCCGCGCCGGTGCCCCCATCAGCCTGACCGAGCGCGAGTACCGCCTGGCCCGCTGCCTGTTCACCAACCTGGGCCGGCCACTGTCGCGGGAGTACCTGTACGAAAGGTTCTGGACCCATGAGGAAATCGCCTCCTCACGGCCCTTGGACACTCACATCTATCGCCTGCGCAACAAGCTGGGGCTGACCGCGGATCGTGGTTGGCAACTGCTGACCATCTACGGCTATGGCTACCGCCTGGAAAGCGTCGCGGCGCCCGACGAGCAGGGCCACTGACCGCTGGCCCTCAACAGCGGACTGAGATCATTGCGGGTCCTGCCAGACATCTTCATAGCCGGCGCGGTCGATGATGAAACGCGTCCCGCTCGGAAGATACAGGTAATCGATCACCTCCGGCAGCAGCTCGACCAGATGCTCGGCGCACAGCGGCTGATAGAAATCCACAGCGGCGGAATGTTCGCCGCAATGGATAAACCAACTGACCGTGCCGTTCTCCGGCAACTCGATCCGGGTGCCATAGATGGGCGACTGCGCCAGGGAACCGATGGCCAGGGCAATCATCGGCTCCGGTGCCTGGGGAGCGAGGTCGTAGCGTTCACAGATAAGCTGCTGTCTTTCGTTCATTGCTCCAGCCACCAATCGAGCAAGGTCTCGTCCTCGGTGTCATCGAGGTTTTTATAGATGTTGGCGTAGTACCACTCGATGCCCGTGGTTTCGCGGAAGCGGTTGAAGAACAAGGCGATGTTGTCCATGCCGTTTCGCGCCGGCACCGACAGTGTCAGATTGCCCTTGTAGCGCCCGTCGAGCGTGCCGCCCAATTCGCTCGCCACATCCGCCGCCAGGGCAACTATGTGGTCCTCAGGGATGTGCTTCGCATAAATATGGATGCAGAAGTTGCCGCCTCGCTTGAGCACCACGGCGGGGGCCTGGGGGTCCTTGATTGAAATGATGTCGCCCTTGGCCAGGTTCAGTGTCAGCCCCGGTGAGTAGAGAATCTCGTAACTGTCCTCATCGAGCCGCCGTACATGCAGCGGCTCATAGACCGGGCCGTGGCTGTTCTGCCCCGCGACCACGCGAATCGATATTTCCTGGTTTTCATCATCCATCACAAATTTCCGCGCGATTGCTGTTTTTTCGAAGGGTGAAACGAGCCGAGCCGGGCTCAGCCGCGTAGCGGGGTCGACTGCTCGATGAACACCGCTCCAAGCGCCTGTTCGATGGCCGGATCGTCTTGCAGCTCAGGTGCCAGCCGCAGCACCAGCCGGTCCAGGCCGGCACACCAGGTGACGGAGCTGTCCATGCTGAAAATGATGCGCTCCTGTTCGATACGCACTTGTGCAACCCCGCCATAGCCGGAGAGGGCGGGGCTGGAGATTTCCAGGTGGTAGGTGTCCTGGCCCAGGGCGGCGTCCTGTTCGTCGCATTCGGTGCTGCGTTGCAACAACAGGTAGTACTCGGGCTCGTCGGCGGTATCGGCAAAAGCCACGAGCCAGACATCGTCCTCCAGGGTTGCGCTGAAATAACTGGCAGGCCATTCAACGGTCATGCTTGAACCTCAAGTGAAGCCAGCGACAAGCACTCGCTCATGCGCGCAGGATCAATGTTCCCGTGCTGCAAACAGGCATCTTCATAAGCGATATGTTGGTCGTCGGTGATGGAAGACAGGTAGTGGTCGATGGCGCAAAAACTGACCTCGGGCGCGATGTCCACGGTGAACAGCGACAGGCCCCGGGTAAGCATGCACCGGGCGCCGAGGCTGCGCAGGTGCTGCACAATGCTCGAGCGCTCTGACTCGCGCTCGGCAAAAACCCGCAGCGTCGAGTGCCCGGATTGCCGCACCACGGCGGTTGCGATCAGCTCGTGGGCATCGGCGCGAGTCAGCACCCAGTCCCCCTTGCTCACGCCGTAGAGATAGCAGGGCGTGTTATCCAACTCATAGACACCTGCGCCCCGTTGAATACCCCACATCGATTCATACCCCACCGGAGGGTAACCATCGGCATCGACGGTGAGCTTGAAAATGATCTTGTGAAACTGTGCTGTCGAGGTATCCATTCCATCTCACCGAGGCGCCGCGATGGGCCTCACAAACTGTCCGTAAAAGAAGTTTTCCTCGAAGGAAAATTGCACCCAGCACTGCCCGGCACCTGCCCCATAACAGCCAGAGCATGCCTGCCTCCGGGCTCAGCCGCCGCTCGAAGAACAACGACGACTCACCGCGGGCACAATCCGGCGTGGTTTTTTCATGGCATTGAAACACCAGGCGATGGGCTAGCGTGCTTCATCGAATGATGGCTGCCAAGGTCGACGTCCTTGTTTATTCCAGGCATTAAAAAGGCCAACGCACTGCGTTGGCCTTTTTCGTGGCGCGACCCGAGGATCAGAAGTCCAGGTTGGACACCGCCAGGGCGTTGCTTTCGATGAAGTCGCGACGTGGCTCGACCGCATCACCCATCAGGGTGTTGAAGATCTGGTCGGCGCCGATGGCGTCTTCGATGGTCACCTTGAGCATGCGGCGCATGCTTGGGTCCATGGTGGTTTCCCACAGTTGGTCGGGGTTCATCTCGCCCAGACCTTTGTATCGCTGGATGGTGTGGCGCTTGGTGCTTTCCGCCATCAGCCAGTCCAGGGCTTCCTTGAACTCGGTGACCGCTTTCTTGCGTTCGCCGCGCTGCACATACGCGCCTTCGTCCAGCAGGGTGCTCAGTTGAGCGCCGAGGGAGACGACCGTCTTGTAGTCGTTGCTGCCGAAGAAGTCGCGGTTGAAGGTGACGTAGTTGGACAGGCCGTGGGAGATCAGCTCGACCTCTGGCAGCCAGACATTACGTTCACGGTCTTCGCGCAGGCTGGCCTTGTAGACCAGGCCGGACTTCTCGGAAGTGCGCAGGCGAGCATCGAACTTGGCCAGCCAATCCTGCATGGCGGCGTGGTCGGACAGTTGCTCCAGGGTCACGGCCGGCAGGTAGATGAAGTGCTCGGTCAGCTCCTGCGGGTACAGGCGCGACAGGCGCTTGAGGGTCTTCATCACCATGCGGAAATCGTTGACCAGGCGCTCCAGCGCCTCGCCGGAGATCCCCGGGGCTTCTTCGTTCAGGTGCAGGCTGGCATCTTCCAGAGCCGACTGGGTCATGTAGTCTTCCATGGCGTCGTCGTCTTTGATGTATTGCTCTTGCTTGCCTTTCTTGACCTTGTACAGCGGCGGCTGGGCGATGTAGATGTAGCCACGCTCGATCAGCTCGGGCAGCTGGCGGAAGAAGAACGTCAACAGCAGCGTACGGATGTGCGAACCGTCGACGTCAGCATCGGTCATGATGATGATGTTGTGATAACGCAGCTTGTCGATGTTGTACTCTTCGCGGCCGATGCCGCAGCCCAGCGCGGTGATCAGGGTGCCCACCTCTTGCGAGGAGATCATCTTGTCGAAACGCGCTTTCTCGACGTTGAGGATCTTGCCCTTGAGCGGCAGGATCGCCTGGGTCTTGCGGTTGCGTCCCTGCTTGGCGGAACCGCCAGCAGAGTCACCTTCCACCAGGTAGAGTTCGGACAGCGCCGGGTCTTTTTCCTGGCAGTCCGCCAGTTTGCCCGGCAGGCCGGCGATATCCAGCGCGCCCTTGCGACGGGTCATTTCACGGGCTTTACGCGCCGCTTCACGAGCGCGGGCAGCGTCGATCATCTTGCCCACCACCAACTTGGCTTCGTTGGGGTTTTCCAGCAGGAAGTCGGAGAAGTACTTGCCCATT
>Ga0194135_10001762_pt1 | contig 13024 bp, 15 predicted proteins | sample LitLau_LLRF_2013_FD_134024 | JGI IMG/M metagenome (GOLD analysis project Ga0194135, IMG submission 134024) | Freshwater sediment microbial communities in response to fracking from North America - Little Laurel Run_MetaG_LLRF_2013 (version 2) | ecosystem: Environmental > Aquatic > Freshwater >... | reverse complement strand
ATACAATCCCTGATCTCATTGGTCAGACGTTCCTGTACCTGCAGTCTTCTTGCGAAAGCATCTACTACACGCGGGATCTTGCTCAGACCTACAATGTGCCCGTTAGGAATATAAGCCACGTGCGCTTTGCCAAAAAAAGGCAGCATATGGTGCTCGCACATCGAATAAACCTCTATATCCTTGACCACAACCATCTGGCTGTAATCTTCCTTAAACATTGCTGAACGCAGAATTTCTGCAGGATTAATATCATAACCATGCGTAAGAAACTGCAACGCTTTAGCCACACGTTCAGGCGTTTTTAATAAACCTTCCCGTTGCGGATCTTCACCAAGCTGCGTTAATATATCAGTATAATGGCTTGAAATAGAAACTGTTTTCGCTTTATTGTAGCGATCTATTTTAATATACCCTTCGTTTTCTTCTTCTTCAAAGGTATCTATCGTATGATTTTCCATCTATTATGTTTGATTAACCGAAGTATTCTACAAAATTATTTTCGGTCTCGTAAATTTTAACACAATGCAGCTCTGCGCCGCCAGCTTTAATATGCGGGAGTAATTGATCCCAGACAGCGATTACCAGGTTCTCTGTAGAAGCCAGTTTGTCTTTCATAAAATCTACATCCAGATTAAGATTTCTATGGTCTAATTTATCAATGATATGCTCATTGATGATTTCTTTCATCCATTTAAGGTCAACCAAAAATCCTGTTTCAGGATTTACTTCACCTTTAACAGTAACAAACAGCTGATAATTATGACCATGCCAGTTCGGATTGGCACATTTGCCAAAAACTTCGAGATTATGATCATCAGACCAGTCTGGTCTTGCTAATTTATGTGCGGCGTTGAAAGATTCTTTGCGGGTTATATAAATCATATTTCAGTAATTGCAGCAAATATACGAAGACTATCTAAAAAGAAGCATGCAATTCAAGCTGTGCTAATTTAAAAGTTTATCGCTGTGCAGATTATCCGTGATATGATCTCCCGGTTTTTAAATTTTGTAACTTCGTCAAATGAAGACACTGGTAGTTGCAGCAACAAGAGCCGAAGTCACCGGGCTTTGCGAAAATTTTGGCTTGGCTGAAGGAAATTTCATACAAAACACTCATTTTGATTTGCTGATTACCGGTGTAGGGATGACGGCAACAGCCTTTGCTCTTGGACAGCATTTATCTGCTGTTTATGGGCTGGTCATCAATCTTGGGATAGCAGGATGTTATGACCGCAGCATTGAGCTGGGCACATTGGTTAATATCGTAAAAGACGAGTTTTCAGAGCTGGGTGCCGAAAATAAAGATGATTTTTTAACCATTGAAGAGATGGGATTCGGTAAGAGCACCTATACCACAGCGTATAATTTTGAGTTCAGAAATGTAGCTGCTTTGCCAAAAGTGAACGGGATCACCGTTAACAAAGTACATGGAAATACACAAAGTATCAGTGCGATTACCCGCAGGCTGAATCCCACCACAGAAAGTATGGAGGGTGCCGCTGTATTTTACAGCTGCGAACAGCTCAGTATCCCCTGTCTGCAGGTCCGCAGTATCTCCAATTATGTAGAAGAGCGGAACCGCGATAACTGGAATATCGGCCTGGCCATCAAAAACCTGAACAGCTGGGCAATTGAATTTTTGACAAACGATTAACCAACCAGCTACCGGAACTACTTACATTTACGCCATGAAACTTTCACTCGGCTTTTCTCCTTGTCCTAACGATACTTTTATTTTTGACGCACTGATCCATCATAAAATTGATACCGAAGGATTAGAATTTGAAGTGTTTTTTGACGACGTGGAGACCCTCAATCAAAAGGCTTTAAGAGCGGAGCTGGACATTACCAAATTAAGTTTTCATGCCTTTGCCCATGTAGCTGACAAATATGCCCTGCTGGATGCCGGAAGTGCCTTAGGATTTGGCGTTGGCCCCTTACTGATCTGCAAAAATGAGGCGCTGATTGACAGTGAGGAGTTGAAATCGGAAAATTCTGCACTGTCGGTCGCTATTCCCGGTGAACTGACTACTGCCAATTTCCTGTTGGGCATTGCTTTTCCCAATTTACGCAACAAACAAGTAAAAGTTTTCTCAGAGATACAGGATGCTTTACTGGATGGAAATATAGACCTGGGCCTGATTATCCACGAAAACCGCTTCACTTACACCGATAAGGGCCTGCATAAAATTGTTGACCTGGGAAGCTACTGGGAAGAACTTACCGGTTGTGCAATCCCTCTTGGAGGAATTGTGATCAATCGCAAGCTAGATCATGAAATACAGCTTAAAGTAAACCGTCTGATCCGAAAATCAGTTGAATTTGCCTTTAAAAATCCTAAATCAGGAATAGAGTTTATTTCCAGTCATGCCCAGGAAATGGATGAGGCTGTCATGTACAAACACATCGACCTCTACGTTAACAAATATTCTGTTGATTTAGATATAGAAGGCAGAAAAGCTATAGATATCCTGTTTAAAATGGCCCTGGAAAAAGGAATAATCCCTGCATTCAACCATAACTTATACGTAACCAGCTAATTCTACTGGTTACATGGACCATCCGGAATATCTTTGGTAATTTTAAGCAGTTTAGTCACTACCAGCGTAGAGTCAAAATCCGCTGACACAATCAGACTGTCAGATTTAACTACGTGACACTCTGCTTCGATGTAAACCGGTTCATAAGGTTTTTCAAAATTGAATTTACTGTAACTCAGCTCCAGTGTCTTAGCGCTGTCAGTCACCCAATATTCCCGGCCTTCTTCACAATCTGTAAAGGACTTTATTTCAGGACCGTAGCTATATAAACCTTTTATTATTCTTGTATTTGTTTTTGAAGCATCTTTCCCATTACGGTTACAGGCAGCAAAAACTACAGAAAGTACAAATAACAATAAAAATGTATGTTTTAATGAATTCATGTCAGAGGTCTTGATTTAAGTGATTTATGTTCTTCACGCTTAAGTTAGCTGACAAAGCTGATGCCATAAACGAGAAAACACTCACTGTGATGAATACTAATAAAAAATCTTTCCATTTAAGGCCTACAGGATAAGCATTGCTCATGATCAGGTTGTCCTGTGACATTTTGACAAGCCCGAATTTCTGTTGTATTAAACAGAAGATCAGCCCAACCAAAAGCCCGAAGACACAACCCGCCAGGGTAATCATCATTCCTTCGAAAAGAAATATTTTTTTGATCAGCCCTTTTCCTGCTCCCAAACTACTTAATATAGCGATATCCTTCATTTTATCGATAACCAGCATAGTCAGTGAACCTATGATATTAAAGATTGCAATAATCAGGATAAATGTTAAAATGATATATACCGCCCATTTTTCGGTGCTTAATATATTATATAATGCTTTGTTCTGCTCGATTCTGTCTTTAACTACAAATGCCTTCCCCAGTTGCTGTTCAATCTTAGCTTTAAACACATCCGGATTAATTCCCTTCTGTAAATTGATTTCCACCGAACTTATCTTTTTATCCTCCTGTAATAACCTTCTGGCAAAACTTAAGGGCACAATTGCAATATTATCGAAATCCTGCTGTACCTCAAAAATTCCGGAAACCGGGATATATTCATTCATGAAATCATCCGCCGGGTTAATAGAATTCGTAGAAATCCCCTTTTTAGGTGAAAAAATCTGCAATTGTGTAAACGGATCATTGATATTGACCATCAGATAATTTTGCAGGGCCGAGCCAATTACTGCATTGGGGCCCGCATCGTTCTGAAGAACAAATTTCCCCTGAACTGTAATGCTATCCAGACTTTTGTTTTTAAGATACGCTGTACTGACACCTTTGACCAAACCTACCGACTGCTTGTCCCTATACCTGAGCAAAGCATTCTCAGACAATACCTCAGTATAAGAATAAATCTCTCCGGCTTTTTTAAGCTGCGTAAAATAAGCTGTCCCCGGATCAAAAGTTTTTCCTTTGGCAGGCGCAATGACCAGCTGAGGCGTAATGGTATTAAACATTTTCAGGACAACCTCTTCAAACCCGTTAAACACGGATAAAATAATAATCAACGCCGCACTTCCAACAAAAACCCCCAGTACCGAGATGGTAGAAATAATATTTATAGCATTGGTAGACTTTTTAGCAAAGAGATACCTGCGGGCAATATAGAGGGCTGTGTTCAAATGTTGTTCGTTTGGTCAAATATACAGGTACTTATTTTAAAAAAGGATTGTTTCGTTTTTCAAACCCGATTGTAGTCAGATGACCGTGACCAGGATAAACTTTAACGTTGTCAGGCAAAACAAAAAGTTTTTCCCTGATATTGTCCAGAAGCAGTTCATGATTCCCTCCTGGCAGGTCCGTACGGCCAATAGAAGAATAAAATAAAACATCTCCGCCCACTATAAATTCATCGGCTTTTGCATAAAAACACAAATGCGCAGGAGAATGCCCGGGAGCAAAAATCAACTCCAGTTCATTATTCCCGAATTTTACCGTACCCGTTTCTTCCAGAAACACTTCCGGCTCTGGCGAAAGTTCATAGTTTAAGCCCATTTGAGGTGCATAACCAGGAACCGCCTGAAGGATGTATAATTCTCCCCTATGAAACTGTGGTTTTAAGCCCCAGGTATCAAAAACAAACTTATTGCCAAAAACATGATCCAGGTGGCAATGCGTATTCAGCAGCAATACAGGATTCAGCTTTGTCTCTTTGATCCAGCTGGCCAGCGTGTTCTGCTCTGCACCATCATACATTCCAGGATCAATAATTACACACTCCCCGGTCTCATCGTATAAAACGTAGGTATTTTCGTGGTATGGATTGAAGGTAAACTGCTTAAGCGTAATCATCTCTGTTTATAATTAATTTTTCCATCTGAAAGTCTCAATCATACGATCAATATCTTTCTTTATAAAACTCACAACGGGTGCAATAGAATCATATTGCGGCCGCTCATTAAAATACAAAGCCCCCCTGAAATAGTGCTTTGCACTATCCGTCAGAAAAAACTGTACCGACGAAGCTGTATTTCCTTCAATGGCATAATATATCCCATAAACTTTCCTGTCCGGGAAACTGATCAGTTTCTGATCTATCGCATTAGCCTTGACAGTATGCTTAAAAGCCAGCGTACGGGCATCTTCCACTAAACCTTCGTATTCCTTTTTGGAAGAAACACCATAATAAGTCAAATGAAGACGCGCATTAAACTGTGGGAAATGAAGATTGTTCCAGCAAGGGCCTGAGCCACGTTCCTGATCAGCTTCTATCTTCGCATAATTAGGGTAATCAAACGTAAACGGGCAACCATTATCGTAAGTATGGTATTCCTTTTTTGGAAAATTAATTTGAAAATAGCCCCTTGGCTTGGGTACATAACTCTCGTTCGTACAAGCCGCAGCACAACCCAATAAAAGAAAAACGCCGTACAATAAATATTGTCTCATTTCATTTTAAACTAGGAATTCCAGATAAACCAGGACCGTTCTGCCTGCAATTGCAACATTTCAAATCCATTTTTAACTGCAGCCCCCTGTAATTTTGCTCTTCTCAAAAACTCTGTTTCTGCCGGATTATAAACCAGGTCATAGGCCAGATGCTGGTCGGTGATCCATTGATAAGGCAAATCCGGAGCTTCAGTAACCGCAGGAAAAGTCCCTAAAGGTGTTGTATTAATGATGACCTGATGTTTCCCGATCAGTTCTTCTGTAAGATCTTCATACAGAACCGCCTCTCCGGCAGCCGTTCTCACTACAGAGCGGTAAGCTATATTTAACTTATCAAGGACATATTTCACCGCTTTGGCCGCTCCCCCATCACCCAGGATTAAGGCATGGGTATGATGTTTTTTCAGATACGGTTTAATCGACTCTTCAAAACCATAGGCATCCGTATTATAACCTTTGAGCCAGGTTTTTCCGTTTTTCTGCTGAATATCGATACAATTTACTGCACCTATTTGCTGCGCAGCCTCATCCAGCTCATCCAGGAAAGTCATGACATTTACTTTATGAGGAATAGTCACGTTCAATCCCCGGAGAGAATGATCCGCCAAAATCAGTTCAGTAACAGCGTCAACCTTTTCCATAGGAAACAGCTCATAGCGATGCCCACTGATTTCCTCCTGTTCAAACTTCTCAGTAAAGAATTTCTTTGAAAAAGAATGTGAGAGTGGGTAACCAATTAATCCGAATGTCCTCATATCAATGCTTTCTAACCGGATAACCGGTTATTTGCTTAAGTTAAGAAAGTGATCAAATGTATCTCCCCTTAACCCTAAACGAATAGTTTCCAAAGGAATAACTTCTGCAGGAGCGATATTACCCAGATTTACATTACTGCCAATCAGTTTGATAAACCAAACCTGTTGTTCTTTCTGAGGCGCTTCCCAGATAATTGTTTCCTGAGGTATTTGTGTCAGGATTTCATCAACCAGTCCTTCACGAACTTCACCAGATCCTCTGTATATGCCTACATTTCCACCTTCCCTTGCTTCTGCAATTACTTTCCAGGAGCCGGCTTCAATTTCAGCATTCATCAGTTTAATCCATTTATAGGGTGCAAATATCTTGGTAGCATCTTTAGATCCTACTTCCGAGATCACCGTAACATGTTTAGCCAATTTATGAATGTATTCACATTTTAAATCATGCTCAATGTCAATGGAGCCATCAGAAACTTCTGCGTATTCCATACCAAATTGCTCCAGTACACGAATATAGTCTTCAAACTGATTACGGATAATAAACGCTTCAAACAAGGTACCGCCAAAATAGGTCGGTATACCTGCACTACGATAAATATCTAATTTCTCTTTTAATCTGGGTGTAACGAATGAGGTCGCCCAGCCTAATTTCACGATATCCGAATGGACGCCTGCAACATCAATAAAGTCTTCTGTCTGTCTCAAACTGAGTCCTTTATCCATCACCATAGTTATACCGCTCTGGCGTGGTTTTACTGGACGTTCCGGAATATTATTTAATGGGTAATTCATATCTGCTGTAAAGGTGAAAAAAATAAGGCTATTTGTATAAATTTATTTTTAATGGTCATGAAGCCATCAAATGATGGATTTACCCCAAAAACAAAGAAGCTAATATTCAGGCTGCTATAATCTGCTCTGGGAGGCAAACCATTTACAGCCTGAATATCAGCTTCAAAATTTTATAGGTCTTCTACTTAATATATCTGTTAATAACTTCGATAATCGCATTGTTGTCTTGTAGTTGCGGCAAATATTCAAACAGGATATAATGTTTATCCGGATCGGTCACTAAAGCCGTTTCCAGGTAAACCAATGCTTCTTTGTTCTGTCCAAGGGCAAACAAATACGCAACCTGTCTATAATATAACTCCGCTGCATCAGGATTATTTTTGATCCCGTCAGAAATAGTTTCCGAAGCTTCCAGCAATCTGCCTTGCTCGTACAGCACTGTTGAGAAATCCAGCCACGCTTCAATGTCCAGCGGATTATATTCCAGCACTTTGAAATAGGCCTCTACCGATTGTTCAATCTGCCCCAGCTTATAGTACGCATCTGCCATTGCAAACCAGAAATCAGGATTCTCCCCGTCCAGTTCAATTGCTTTTTTATAAAAATGAAGTGATTCAAAGAAACGTTCTTCAAAATTCAGTGTAACACCAATCCCAAACCATGCATCCGCAAGTTTAGGATCCATCTTCACAGATTTTTTATAATAAGCACGCGCTTCATCCATACGCTCCAGCTTTTCGTAGCACTCCCCTATGGCACAATAAGTATCCGCATTGGGCTGCTCATATTCCCAGGTTTGTTTATATACTTCAATAGCTTCCGCATATCGGTCAAGCTGTACCAGGGCATTTCCTTTATTATAATAAGCCGAAGCAAAATTATCCTTAATCAGAATAGCATAATCATAGGCATCAATCGCTTTCTCAAAAAGATCAAGTTTATGATATGAATTTGCCAGGTTATACCATGCAGCATAAGAATAAGGATCGTTATCTATATATTCCTGGTAAAACTGAATACTCTCTTCCTGTTTATCCAGAATATCATAACAGAAGGCCAGCTCATATAAACCGTCTTTGTTTTCCATATTCTGCTCCAGGCTCAGTTTAATGTACTTAATCGCACTTTCATAGTCCAGCATATTCTGATAAACATAAGCTATCTGCAATAGGATTTCGTCGGTTGTCTCGGCAAAAGTCAAGGCCAGCTGAAAATTGTCCAAAGCCTCGGCATAACGCTCCAGGCTATTGTATATATTTCCGCGGAGCACATAAATTTCCGATTCAGAAGCCTCCAGCATTTCCGCTTTTTGCAAAGAGAAAAATGCCTTGTCAATCTGGTCTGTGATAAAAAACAGTTGTGCCTGTTTAATTAAAAATACTGCGGCATAGGGATGCTGGTTTAGGGCATATTCTATCACCTGGAGTGCCTTTACAGGGTCACTCTTTTCTATATAGTAGTCAATGATGTTCTCAAAAGCCTGGGCATCAAAAAAATACTGATCCTGGTTCCTTATCATCTCTTCGTACCGCTCTACCGAACGCTGCGCATCATCACTAAAATCAAAGTAAAATTCCTCTTCCATTGTATCGAATAATTAAAGAACAGATCCCTTTTTTCTAAAATACAGTATAAGTTTACAGTATTATGCAGCATGGAACCGAAATAATTATCAACATACAAACAACTTTTGTCGTAATTCATTGATAGTATTAAATTTAGCAGTAAAATTTGCCGGTCAGCATATGCAGCATTGGTTCATTGCTGTCTGGGATTTTTCTTTAATTGGTACAAAGAAACGCAACTTAATTTTAATCTGCGTAAGATTCAGGTCAAGAAATCGGCCAGGTCATTTTAAACAGGCTCTTAAACCCTTTCGGTTTTTTTTTGTTGATTTGTATAAAGGGCATGTTTAAAATTATTTAACAGGATAAAGCAATCTCTTATACAAACCAATAAAAAATACAGGTTCATATGAATTCAGTTTTAAAAAATTTGGGCATACTGGAGTTAAATCCAGCCTACAGTACCGGTAATAGCTGGGGCGGAAAAACCAATGCAGCCACTATCGACAGTTATTCACCTGTTGATGGCAAAAAAATAGCAGCCGTAAAGGTTGCAGACAAAGAGGATTATGAAACTGTATTGGCCCAGGCAAAAGAAGCATTAATTTTCTGGCGTAGTCAGCCTGCGCCTAAACGTGGTGATATTGTCCGCCAGCTGGGTGATGCACTGCGAACACATAAACAAGATCTGGGTACACTCGTTTCTTATGAAATGGGTAAAAGTTTACAGGAAGGATTAGGTGAAGTTCAGGAAATGATCGACATCTGTGATTTTGCTGTTGGTTTATCCCGCCAGTTATATGGCCTGACCATGCATTCTGAAAGACCAAATCACCGCATGTACGAGCAATGGCATCCCCTCGGAATTGTAGGTATCATTTCAGCATTCAACTTCCCTGTAGCTGTATGGAGCTGGAATGCAGCACTGGCACTGGTTTGCGGAAATGTCTGTATCTGGAAACCTTCTTCCAAAACACCGCTTTGTGCAGTAGCCTGTCAGCACATTCTCGCTAAAGTACTTCAGACAAATGATATGCCCGAAGGGATCAGCTCTCTGCTTATCGGTAATGCCGTAGGCGATCTGATCAATAATGATCCCAGAATTCCTCTGGTTTCTTTTACTGGCTCTACCCGTATCGGAAGAAAAGTTTCGGCAGCTGTGGCGACAAGATTCGGAAAAACTATTCTGGAATTAGGTGGGAATAATGCGATCATTATCACTAAGGATGCCGACCTGGATATGTCTATCATTGGCGCTGTATTTGGTGCTGTTGGTACTGCAGGCCAGCGTTGTACTTCGACCAGACGTCTGATTATCCACGAAGATATTTACGAAGAATTTACCGGCAAACTGGTTAAAGCTTATGGACAGCTTAGGATTGGTGATCCACTGGACCAGCATAACCATGTCGGTCCCCTGATTGACCAGGCTGCCGTTGAAATGTATACCAAAGCCATTCAAAAAGGCAAAACAGAAGGTGCTAAATTCGTTGTGGAAGGTGGCACACTGAGTGGTGATCAATACCAGTCAGGCTGTTATGTCAAACCTTGCGTAGCCGAGGTGGAGAATCACTTTGAAATTGTACAGGAAGAAACCTTTGCCCCGATTTTATACCTGATCAAATATAAAACACTTGATGAAGCAATTGCACTACAGAATGGTGTTCCGCAAGGATTATCTTCAGCGATTATGACCCTGAACCTGAGAGAAGCAGAATTATTTCTATCCTGTTCGGGATCAGACTGCGGAATTGCCAATGTAAATATTGGTACTTCAGGAGCAGAAATCGGAGGCGCATTTGGCGGAGAAAAAGAAACTGGTGGCGGTCGCGAAAGCGGATCAGATGCCTGGAAAGGATATATGCGCAGACAGACCAATACAATCAATTACTCCAATACCCTTCCATTGGCACAGGGAATAAAATTCGATTTGTAAACAATAGATTTAAATAAGAAAAACCAGGCAGTGCCTGGTTTTTCTTATTTAGGGGTATATCTTTTTAACACTTTTCGCCCAACATTATTATCCGGCCAAATTTCTATTCTGTAATGATCGTTCCCTTCGTCTTCATCGATGTCACTGCTTGACAAGTTTGATGAATATACTCTAACTCTGTAGTGTCCAGGTTTTATTTTCACTTTCAATTCTAATGCGGAATTGGGACAATCAAGAATTTCAAGGCCACCGGACTGTACATTGATTTCACCTTCTACAATATGCTCGTACTGAGAATAATCGAAATCAGTATTTGAATGATCTAGTATATATAGCTCTCCCTTAATATGACCATAACTTCCAGAAAAGATTACAAGCATATTTTTCAACATGTCTAGCCGATCATTATAAGCGGTATCTGACCAATTCAGAGAGTTATGTGTTAATGCGGCTCCTCCGTCACTAGTAAGATAGAACTGGTTAAATTGAGTGTAGAAGTCTAATTTGTATTTCATATTGATATCATTATAGGCAAAAAATGGTTGACAAATCCCTAAAAACACTAATAGTAATTTCATATAATTCGGATAATTTTTATTGTCCTTTATAAATTATCTCCCAATTATTCTTTTTGAGTTTATTTTCATCAAAAACATACTTCTTACTATACTTCCCCGTTGAAACAATATTTTTCCAACCTGATTCTTTTACGAGCATCTTAGAAAAGATAAATATGCGGATAAGACTGTCCTTACTATTTTGATTAATAAAATCTTCCCAGCCCGATACCCCGTTTAAACTCTTGACCCTTTTAGCCGGGATCTCCAATATCTGGAATAAAAACTTTTCCGACTTTCTGGTTTCGTTATTTAATATTAAAGGAATCTCATCAAGACTATCGTCAAGCGCAGCATAACAAAAGATATCCTGCCCGGAATCATTTATTATCTTGAATTTTTCATTCTGAGGAAGTGGCGGATCATAAAAACACCCATAACAAACTATACTGATTATTAAAAATATCAAGACTGCTTTTCTCATACTTGTTTAGCTATATAATAGCTTCAGCTCTTAGGTAATGAATATTTATTTAAACCTTTAGCATTCCGTTTTCATACTATCCAAAGCAAAGATAGCACATAGTATTAGTATCATTTATATTAAACCTTTCAGATTTTCGTTATGGACCAGAACAACAGTAAAGAATAAATACAGAATCCGAAATGAAGAAAAACCTTTTTTACATCACTCTTGTCATTTTGTATAGCCAGTTTTCTTTCGCACAGGCACCAAAAGTATTTTTAATCAATCCTGACCTGATTAAAGCGAAGAAAGAAGCTTATCAGCAAAAAGATAAGCAAGTAAGCAACCAGGTAGATCAGGTTATCCGTGCGGCAGATCGTTTGCTTACCACAAACCCAAGATCCGTAATGAACAAAACATCAACTCCACCAAGCGGATCAAAACATGATTACATGAGTCTGGCAACCTATTTCTGGCCTGACCCTTCTAAACCTGATGGAACGCCTTATATCAGAAAAGATGGTGAACGTAATCCTGATATAAAAAGAATAACTGATGCTACATATCTGCACGGACTGACTGATCAGTGTAAATTTTTATCACTCGCTTATTATTTTACTGGTCAGGAAAAATATGCTTTAAAGGCCAGTGAATTACTAAATGTCTGGTTCACTGCACCAGAAACAAAAATGAACCCTAACCTTAATTACGCACAAGCTATAACAGGCGTAAACGATGGCAGAGGCATTGGTATCATTGAAAGTCGTTCATTAATTCAACTGGCCGACTGGATAGGCCTCCTTGCTAATTCAAAAGCACTTTCTGCGCAACAAACTGCAAGCATTAAAGCCTGGTATAAACAGTACCTTGACTGGATGTTAAACAGTAAAAACGGTAAAGATGAACATCGATCCAAAAATAATCATGGCACAATTTACGACGCTCAGATAGCCTCCTTTGCCCTATTTACAGACAATAAAGAACTCGCAAAAAAGACAATAACAGAAAGCCTTCAAAGAATAACAATACAAATTACACCCGAAGGAAAACAACCTCTTGAACTCGCCAGGACGAAAGCTTATAGCTATAGTACCATGAACCTGAATGATGGCTGGTTTGACCTTGCCTTACTGGGGGGACACGCAGGCATTGATGTCTGGAACTATCATACTTCAGACGGAAAAAGTATCCGCAAAGCACTGGACTGGTTAATCCCATATGGCATGGGAGAAAAAGTGAAAGACTATAAACAGATCACTCCATATGATACCAATGAGCTCTACAGATTGCTGACACTGGCCGGTACAGCCTACAAAAACCCAGCTTATTTCAAACAAGCTGCAGCTATCCCAAAAGATAAAAATACTCCGTTAATCGACCTCCTTTATAAGCCATTGTCATAAATTTGAATTCTCGCCTCCTAAACCGGTTCGAAAAAAGGGAGGGTTACAAGCACTGTGTACTTTTCATTCATCTTAGTGTTTTTTGCACTTTTTCAGTGAAGTTAGACCCCTTCTATCCATTAT
>Ga0194135_10001759_pt1 | contig 13028 bp, 13 predicted proteins | sample LitLau_LLRF_2013_FD_134024 | JGI IMG/M metagenome (GOLD analysis project Ga0194135, IMG submission 134024) | Freshwater sediment microbial communities in response to fracking from North America - Little Laurel Run_MetaG_LLRF_2013 (version 2) | ecosystem: Environmental > Aquatic > Freshwater >... | reverse complement strand
TACCGGAAGCGTCAATTTCCACACTTTTCTTAATTCTTATCTAAGAAAATTGGGTGACCAACACATGTTTGGAGAACTTACTCATCTACATATCATGTCACTTAATTTCATTTCATGAAAATATTCTGATGATATATGTGTGTCATCATTGCCATCGTATTTGGCTGAAAAGTTGGCCTATATTTCCTTATTCTTAAAATTGTCACAAACTTGTCAACTAGTATCGCGATTGATAATTAACGGCTGTCGAAAACAGTTCATTGTGTGAAATAACCTTGTTATTGATTATAGAAATTGATACTATTGTATTGTGTTTTCCTGCACATGCACCTGCGGATTAAATTCGTAAAAGTGCTTTATATTTTTTAAATATTATCACTATAATGCACTTTTCCACTCCTAGGAGCTATTTACAGAATCAAATTCGGAAATATTAGAATAGGATAGTGAAAAACATTTCTCTGTGCAGGGCATCAATTGCTGTAGTTTTTATTGAAAGTTGCCCAAAAAGCATGTTACATGTAACGTCACGCACCCTGTAAGATGATGCGACACAATGATGAAGAACAACAATATTGGGCTAGCGTGATTTTTTTCCTCTTTTTTAAACAAACAATATATTTGCAATGTGATACAAAGACAGAATACAATAATTAAACTCATTAAACAATTGATGCGTGATTTGGTTCGGCTGAGTCGTGATTGTATCAACTCGGTCCCTGCGGAAAAAATTGTTGGCTGCATCCACTCTAGTAAAGAACACAGCTATAGTAAAACACATCTTGTTAATATGTAACAAGTACTCGAGCCTTAACATTCTCTGTATTCTCACGACCCAGAACACCTCACACATGACTGTCAAGGTTTCACCCAAATCTGGAACGAGCCTACTAAATTCTTAGAGGGAGAGGTGTAAGATAGAGCCCTAGACCCTAACTTCGTCTCTTAAAATAAATACCTAAAAAGTATTCGTTTCCCAAAATGTTGATTCGAGCAATGCGATAAATTCCAACGAACCAAAATACAATATTATTACCATTTACCATCTTTTACGATGTTGTATCCCGAAAAATGAAAGCAAAGAATCGTCTACTGATGATATGAAAAACCAACCCGCTGAAACTATTTTTTTCCTTATTGTAAATTAAACGGAAACGTTATTTTTTAAAGATAAAAGAAAATGGAATAGGGGTTAACATGATCGCTCGCAAATTGTAAATTGATATTACACAATGGAATCGCTGTGTAAATTTCCAAGAAAGTTTTACAAGATTTTGCTCGTTAAAAATGCACGAAACCGTGAGACCGAATTCCTAGGAAAAATTTACAACCGATGGCGTCGACCCCTAATATACAATTAGTATTATTTATTACCATCGCATCGCTTTCGGTGCTGTGCCCCAAAAATGAAATCAAAGAATCCTCTACTGATATGATCTGAAATACAAATTATATTGTCCTGATTGTAAAGCGGAAATACAACGACAAATAATATCTTAAGCCATTACTCAAAGTATTAGGTTTTTACTCAAATATGGTAAATTCTAGTACATAAATGTGAATGTCGTGGCCTTCTATAGATTCTTCAAGTGACTCATGCACTGGAAATATTTACTTAAGGCCAAGTTCTGTGTAATCATCGTGTTTGAGCCTAATTATTGACATTCTGCGTAATAAACTGATTAAAAATATCTCAAATGCATCAAATTGGCAGCCATTTCACAACACTCAGTCACCGCTTCATATCGTATTAAAGGTCTCTAATGTTTTGTACTAAAAATTATTGTTCAGGTTTTCAAGAGATCGACATGTTGTATTTTCAAGTCCTAATGGACTCTTCCACCCGTATGAGTTATTTACAGAATAACAGCAAAAAAGCTAGGTTATGATATTGAAAACAGCATTCGCTATAAATATTGAAATTCGAATGCAATTTGACGTCAGACTTTGCGCCTCTAATCGCTCTGTGTGTCGTCACATTTATCAATTTTCTCCAACTTCAACCATAAATTTACGGCATCGCTTGAGACATCGCTCAGAAAAACGGTTTCCACTATCATAACCTAGTTTTTATAGATTCTGTAAATAACTCGTTGGTTCCAGTGAAGGGGCCATTTTTGTAGTTTTGTTATAGTTAAAAGAAAAAAAAACGTATGTTTCTCTGAAATCATTTGGAATATCAGGTAACTAGTGTTATTTATTATCAGGAGATCAAGGAATCAAGGTCCGCGATAGATGTCATTATAATTTGATAAAAAAGCTGCTGCTGTTGAAAGGATGATATATTGATATTGTTATCTGATGTGTGTGTGTGTGTGTTATGGTTCTAATTAGGCGATATCACGATCTAATGTGCCAAGACAATGGTATACACTATACTGTATTGACGTCCTCCACTCCCCAATACTCTTTGTCTCACGGACATCTTTTGTGCTGTTAAAGCCTTAAAGAGTTTGGATTTGTAAATAGATCAGACAAAGTACTTCTGAGACGTTTATTCAAGTTAAAAACCTTCATTTGGTTGGACACCACAGCAATAATAGGACATGCTCGAAAAATATCGCTGACTGCTAGAAGAAGAAGATAATTTACTCTAGCTCAAACTCTTCTTTCTAGCCAAGTGTCATGTGGCGTTCGGAAGTTTAAATAGCTTTTCTTATGCTTAGCTTACCCCAACATAATAAAGTGAGAAAGGGAGAGAAGAGAAGTTTGATTCTAGTCAGAGTATAGCGAATTCTCATTCTATTTCAAAGATGTATAGAATTAAATCTTCGTATGAACTTAATTAAATGGATATCTCCACTGGTATGGGTTATTAACAGCATCAGATTTAGTATAAAAACTAGGATCTCTCGTTTCTCTGTGTAGGGCCTCAATTCGGCGTAAATTGTATTGGAAGGTGTATAAATTCGGGCCTGGTAACGTTATAGCTACGGGATCATTGTTCATCTTTTCTTGCACGTACCTACAAGTCGTTTGCTATTTTTATAATTATTGTCGTGTGTGAGCTCGGTTGTAATAGAATCCAAACTTCGGGCTTCTCTCTATTTTATCCGATCTTAAATTACAGTAGAGCTTACGGATTTTTTTCGAGACTACTATACCCGAGATTTTATTACAACCCAGATCAAATTTAGTACTTAGGTAGGCACTTCAACTAGGAACTTCTTGCTTCCTCCTTCGTCTTCTTAGCCTAAATTATGATCAAACCTACTAGGTGCCTAGATGATTATGCGGAGTAAAGTAGTGCGTGCGTGCGGTTCAGGTTTTGCACATGAGATGAGTTGAGGTTTAAAATTGATGATCGTTGGGGACCAGTAGAAGTCATCTTGTTTTTCTACTTAACTCCCACTAATACGCTCTATTGCTATTGCGTAACGTAGATCAGAACGCGAATAACAGACAGGCGCTTCTTCTTGAAAATATGCAATCCCTTTTTTATCGAGAAAATATCCTTCTCTTAAGTAGGTATTATTTTTACTCTATTTACCCACGTTACATTACAAAATTGAACCAACTGAACCAAGAGGTACTAACTGACTGAAGCGAGTGGTTAAGTTTATGAAGGTACAGGGTGCTGTTTCAGATGGTTTATGTGGATAACGAGATAGCTCTAATTTAGTGCGAGACTAAACAGATGCGTTACCTATCTCGTCTCGTCCCGCAGTAAAATGAGCCTGTCTCGCAGCTTGTCCCGCGGTTCACGCAGAGCAGAGCGTAATTACAAAATATGATATTGAAGAAAAACTTCATCCAAAAACAATTAGGTGGCTCTTACATGGTAGATTGAGGGTTCGGGACCAAATACATCGCTGAAAAGAGCTGTCTGCCACTTTTAGAGTAATTTTGTTATTGTACAATTTGTTCCGCGGGACAATAGCCTTGTCTCGGCTCGTCCCGCGGGACAAATTACGGGACGAGACGGGCATCACTGCTCAAATTGACCAATAGGGGCTGTAATGTGGCGTTTATGTCGATTCCCATAGGTCAATTTGAGCTATGCTATCTCGGTATCGTGCACCTAGGGATGAATCTCGAATGTTTTTTAGTAATAAGAATCATAAAGCTAATCATAAGCGGACAACAAAATAGTATTTAACCTGAGCTTTGTCCAATCTCCTCGAAGTTGTGTTTCTGGATCTTTCTTGTGTGTGCCTGCACGTTAATTTTAGTTTTTATTTTCTTTCTGCAGTTGTGCGTGAAATTGCGGTCAAATGAAGCCGGGTCGAGATTTAAGCAAGTGGTGTCAAAGAAGGAGAACCTGGAGACTTTGGGTGGCATGTCGGATGCCTCGAGTGAGGGCACCACGCACTCCGTTCGTCTCGAAGAACAGCTCGCCTTCTCGGACTGGATCAACAGCAATCTCGGCAAGGACCCCGACCTCAAACACCTGCTACCCATCGACCCTCAAGGCAAAGGGCTCTATGACAAGGTCAAGGATGGCATTCTTCTTTGGTAAGTTTTTGTATGGAAATTCCCATGCTAATCTCCAGTGCTAAGTAAGTTATTTTCATGTAAAACTGAAAGTGAAAAGATGTAATCTTCTCAACAAAAAATAAACGGGGAAATTCCTCGCCATCTTGAGAAAAGTTGCGCATGCGTAGGACACGCAAATGAAACACGCTAAAAACTTATGACGTCACGAGTCGTAGAGCAATTTTTATAGGGCGTATGACGTTCCCAATATTATGTTTCTGGGCAACTTTCACCACATACTACAGCGAATTGATGAGCCCTACACAGAGAAACAGTTTTTTTACCAACAGAATATAATAAAAATCATCTTTTTTTCTAGCAAAATCGTGAACCATTCGTGCCCGGACACAATTGACGAGCGTGTCATCAACCGCAAAAACCTGACGCTGTACACAAAACATGAGAATTTAACGCTAGCCCTCAACTCCGCTCAGGCGATCGGTTGCAATGTCGTCAACATTGATGCCCACGACTTGAGCAAAGGAAAGCCCCATCTTGTACTTGGCCTTCTCTGGCAAATTATTAGGGTAAGTCATCGAGATGGAGGCGACACGGCCATAACCTAAGTATAGGGGGGAAAGTGTGCCAAAACATTCTGGTGATACAGAATTATATGTGCTCATTTTCGCCCATTCACCATACCTCGATTCCGTCTGGCAATAAAGCTAGGAGCCGGATTAAAGCAAAAAATCGGACATAGCGCAGGGACTATTTGTCTTATTGAATTGCAGTTAATTTGAAAATTATTTTTTGGCACACTTTCCCAGAATCACCCTGTACATATATTATATGGATCAGATCATTATTTGGGATTACATTAAATCGAAGAATCTTTTTTCGTCTGCTTATACATTTCCCGTTCTAAAACCACAGAGAAGTGTTCACATTCGACTGTGAAGCCAAATCACCACCAAAATAACACACAATTGTGATATCAATGCATTGAACCCAGAAGGCACCTGACGAAAGCTTTTTTTTGCAGATTGGTCTGTTCAATCAAATCTCGTTGGAGCACTGCCCTGGACTTACGGCATTATTGGGTAATGGAGAGAACATTGAAGACTTGATGAAAATGTCTCCGGAGGCAATTCTTATGCGATGGGTCAACTATCATCTTGAACGTTCCGGCACACCAAGGTATTTGAAAAAAATACAGTATTATTGAAAAGTGGCTATTCCCCTAGTAATTTTTTTCTCCATTTAAATTAACATTAGTCTATGGCTAATCATTTTTGAATTTATCATAAAGTAAAGAAACAACTAAACAAACAATGGAAATTAAAGTGCTACGACGACCTGTCAAATTTTAATTTTTTATCCATAGAGTAATGAACCACCTCGTCAATATGAGGGGAAAAATGACCAGTGGGCCTTAGGGCAAAAGTATTTAATATTCTCTGAAGAGGAAAATAATTATTTTATCGGCTTTAGTTTCATTCTATACACCTATCGCACACAGGAGAAATGCGACTGTATAACTGAAGCGCTATTGGATTCCACATCTCGCATACGAATTGAACAGCCGAAATAGAACCCTAAGGTTAGGTAGCTAAATGATTAGACTAAACGAATGAATTTTATTCATTGAGGTTGATATCATCAGAGTATTGCGTCATTCTTCAGTAAGCGCGCACCTATAGAGTTTCTTATCTGGCTTGACATTATTCTTTTTATTTATTTTAGACGTTGCAACAACTTCCAAAGTGACATTACGGATTCCGAAATCTATTCCTACCTCTTGAGACAAATTGCGCCGCAAGACGCCGGAGTTACCATGGAGGCAATTATGGTGCGTATATATGTATGGACCATTAATTATAGTTTTAACTATCCTGTAAGAAATCGTATTGTGCTCCTTTGCCTGCTAAAAGGGTCAGTATCCATCTCTGTTTAAAGTCTTAGCTAAGGAGTTTGTTAGATATTGAAGGCTCCAATATTGAGCAACCATCCCTTATCCGGGGAATTTTATTTCTATTACGTTTTTTTTAGGAACCCAACATGGTGAAGAGGGCAGAGCTTATGCTTCAACAGGCTGGCAAACTGGGCTGCAGGAGTTTTGTGACCCCACAGGATGTCATCAACGGAATCTACAAGCTGAATTTGGCGTTCGTCGCTAACTTGTTCAACAATCATCCAGCATTAGACCAGGTCGAGGTGCCTGCTGACAATGGCATCAATATAGAAGAGACACGCGAAGAAAAGACGTACAGGAATTGGATGAATTCAATGGGTACGTAATAATGTGTAATGGACTCTTCCACTGGTATGAGCTAATGGCCCTCATTACACACTATACCCTGTTCGCAGCTAGGAACGAGCCCTTGTTCTCTAAAATTCTTTTGTCTTTTTGGAAAAAACTTATTTTAAAATGACCGTAATTCGCATTAAGATGTGTAGACAAACGGGTCCTTATGGAAGGGTACCTCAGAACCGGTTTTGGTTTGTTCCTAACTGCGACTAGGGTATACCATGTTTATTTGGTCACGTTTTAAAAACTGGTATGAGGTATTAACAGAATCAGGTTCAGTATAAAGAATTGGGATAGGATAGTGAAAACCGTTCCTCTGTGTAGGGCATCGATTCCCCGTAAATTGCTTTTTAATTTGTAGAGATTGGGCCCGGGTGACGTCACCCGGGCTGTCTCTTAAGGCGAAGGCGCCATCTGGCTCAATTTTCTGAATATTTAAATAGAGTTTACGGTGAATCGAGGCTCTGCGTCTAGAGAAACGGTTTTCACTATCCTATCTCAGCTTTTATGCTAAATCTGATTCTGTTAATAACTCATACCAGGGAAAAAGTCCATTTCCTTCACGCATTGGCGGATAGTGGTAACTGGTAAGCGGACTGGTTTATTCTTTACATTTTGTTGTTGATAGGTGTGAGTCCACATGTGAACTGGCTGTACTCCGATCTTGCGGATGGCGTAATCATCTTTCAGCTGTACGATATTATCAAACCTGGAGTTGTCAACTGGAATCGTGTACACCGCAAGTTTTCAAAATTGCGCAAATTTATGGAGAAACTGGAAAACTGCAACTACGCTGTGGAGCTCGGAAAACAGCTGGGCTTCAAATTGGTTGGAATTGCCGGGCAAGATCTTAACGACGGAAACACTACGTTAACTTTAGGTAATTTTCTTGTAAACCTATTTAAATGGCCTGGTTTTTTTATTAAGTAGTGTCTACCATAAAAGGAAATAAGACTAGATTGAATGCTCAGCGCGGTTCCTATTATCGAATCCGGATATTGATTTTTAGTTGATATTAATTATTAGCTAGTTTTAAATTTTTTTTAGAAAATTATACTTTTCCCCCAATAATGGATCCTAATCTAGATCATCCTATGTTCAACGTCCCTTGTATGCCAGTCAATGATATCTCCCTCGATTACACGAGTACATCCTGTTCGCAATATAAAATAATAATAGTGGACTTGGTATTTGAAGTGCAGATTCCCATACATTTCCTAAGGCCAAAAAAAGTCAAGTCAAGTAATAATAAATAAATATTTTTTTAACAGAATACCTCAATTTTTAAAAAGAAAAGTTTTTTTCTCTAAATCAAGTGTTTTTGATCGCTTCCTATGGGCGAACAGGGTATACCATTCAACTCCTTTTTATTAAGACACGTAGACATGAGTCATTTATATTTCAATTTTGATTTCATTCTTGATGATCCAATTTAATGTGATTGTTTTTTCAGCTGTGATTTGGCAATTGATGAGGGCTTACACATTGTCTGTTTTGACGCAACTCGCCAACAGCGGCAGCCCGCTGGTCGAAAAAGAAATAGTTAACTGGGTCAACACCAAGCTCCAACAACACAACAAAACATCCTCATTGAAAGGATTCCAGGTAAATGAACCTTTTCACTGGGTTGAGTTTTTAGCGTATTACATTAAAAAAATAGGTATGGAAGTTCTAACCGTTAAAGATACAGTCCCTGACCTTGACCCACCGTATTTCATGTTCGGGGCAGACTCAAACAAGTCACGCTAAAATAAGCTATAAGCCTGATAACATCACAAAAAAATCAAATACTAGTATTTTTGGTTCATAGTTTATTAAATAATTGTGTCCATATCCTGATAAAAAAAGTCGATGATTCGTGTTGGAAAGACTTGGATGAAGAACCATTGGGGATGGGAACTACGTATAACACAGATTCTGTGGCGTCCTCCTATACCTACTATCCATTATGTACTTCTTCATCCAAATAAAGCCCACTTTTCCGTATTTTTCAAGAAAAAAATACGTGGGACCAATACCAAACCATCTCCGCTATCTTGTACTTCCCTTTTCAAACATGAATAATAATTATTTATTTAACTCGTATTGTCTGATTTTCGATATCTTTTTTGGATTTGCAGAATATTTTGTAATTTTATAAGGATGCTCTATTTCATATGACCATTTTGTTTTCAGGACCAAACAATTTCGGATGCAAGAGTTGTCATAGACTTAATTGACTCCATTAAGCCGGGCACAATCAACTACGATTTGTTTAACGATGGTGGAACTGATGACGTAAGTATTTTTTCAGTCAATCAATTCGTATAATTTCCAAAATAATGTAATTTTACGTCTCTATACCCTACACAGTAAGTATATTATAATAACAACACTCCATAACAGGCTTGTGAGGGTTTAGTCATTTTAGAGAAATAGATCTTTCTGCATAGTTTTAGTCAATTGTATTTTATTCAACCCCTCTCCGGTTCTTATCATATTTTTAATTTGCTGATTTAGATTAGGGTAGGGAAGGACTCACTTGCTGAATGTGGAAACGACTTGTTTGTACCTAGCTTATTAGAACTCACTAGAATTAAAATAACTATTAGAGCAAACGGTCCAATCCACTTTTAAAAAATGCCGTTAAACGCATATGTAAGACATAATTTGCAAAAATTAGTTTTAAGAAAATTGTGCTACTGAAGAAGTCCCACCTCGGTAAAGCACCGATTAAAATCGATAAACCCATGTTAAAGTTAAAGATTATTGTGCCATTCACCCTTATTCGTATTTATTTTTATGTGTACTTACATATTTTTGCCGCTGTTGGTTTTAATAATATCAATATTAATGATTTTATTTATTTATTTTATTTATGACTTAGCTGTGTAGTTAGGAACTGAGGCCCTCTTACAATGTGTATATATTTTAAATCAAATGCGCGTGTGTAATGCCTACGTTTTATTTCAGGACAAATTGGCAAATGCCAAATTTGCCATCAGTATGGCTAGGAAACTCGGAGCCCGCGTTTATGCTCTTCCCGAAGATATCACCGAAGTGAAGCCGAAAATGGTGATGACAGTATTCGCCTGTTTGATGGCCATGGATTATGTACCCAACATGGATTCTGCCATCCCCGTTAATTCTTCCTAGTCTCTTGTATTTAACATTTCTGAATTCCACCAGAAAGCACTGAACATTCTACCTCCACACATAACAAATATACAGAACTGAAAGCTATGTAGAGTAACTTCCCTACTGTTGTAGTGGTGTAATGAAGCCCTGGCGCCAATAAAGGCCACCTAGATCTGATGTCTAGCTTACGGAGAGTAGTGGGCCTTTATTGGCGACAGGGCCCCATCAAAACAGTCTGGCCAATCGTGGGGAAATCTCTCTGCAAGTGTGGTCTCAAAGCGATTCATTGTTTAAGAAATAATGATTACGTTGGTGACTTCCTTTAAAAAATTAAAAATTAAAATTTAAGTGTTCAAAACCACTCTTCTTGGCTGATTTCACGCGCGAAGGTTTTGTCACTATTTGCCTCACTGCAAATTGTATGACGTTTTACCGGATAACAATTGTTTCCTCACTACGCGTTTTTTACCAGTTTCAAGTTACAAGGTAAAATACAGACCGGCTTCTTGGTGAAACGTACGTATCGTAAATGAGTGGTTAATATTCCTTCATGATCGATTTGTTAATTAAAATTGTGTCTTGTTCGATCTCACATTAATAAAACCCTTCCAATATCCGAATTTATAATCAGATCTCATCATGTGGGTTAAATATGTGGCATTTATTATATTCCTGAAAACATTGAAGGAAGGTGCTTTACTCAGTAAATCCATATTGGGCTTTTTATGTATGTGCTTTTTGTATCAATAATTCATCATTAATATTCCATTTAATTTTTAAAACCTTGTAAATACCTAAAATTGTGTTGCTTATGTACTCCAGTAAATTTAAAGTGTGCATTTTATTATTTTGTTAGCGCTGTATTGTGCGCAATGGGTTTGCTATCTAGTGAGCGACAAGCCTTTATTGGCTACTCAATGTATTCTAGTCGCTGTCAGCCAACGATTCTTTTGGTCCGAATCCAAACCCGATCCTTCATAAATTTCTGACTGATCACATGGCGTGCCTATATTGTTCTATTGACAGAGCAAAATAAAAATCACGAACAAAACATTAGCTAGGCCTTAGCTTTCTGAGGCTGCAATAGACATCATAAGAAGTATGAATGAGTGTTGATAGCGCTTGAATGCATAATCTTTTACTGTAATTTATGAAGCTTCTGACAACTTGCCATAAAAGTTTTGTACGTTTTCTTACAAATGTTTTTGAACGTGTATCATGTATTTTATGTACTTTGGTACGTTTACATATTTTGTGCGTCGATTTTTTGTGGTGTGCAATCATTTTGTTACCATTGACTTTGGTTCTATTAATGGATTTTCACTATACAAAACTGTGTAGAGGACACGACACTACACTAACATTATATTATTATTCAGGGCTGGTTTATATGCATTTATTTTGTGTTGAGTCCTAGCTTTTTGTTATTTTATTTTAAAAAATAATCTAAATTTTCATTAAAGTATATTACGCTCTTCCAACTCTTATCCTCTTTAATCATTTAAGGTTCCCTTCCAAATCAGAATTAGTGACTAGTCAGCTTATTATTAATCTAATAAATCACAACTGTACAAAACAGCACGAGATTGAATGTACCGGCCATTATTGTAATTGGCCACGCGGACTCCTTCAGCACAAAACCATTCTGAAGTATTTACATTAACCTAACAATAACGTCTGTAATAGCTACTACAGATCCATACAGAACAATGAATCGAAGAGGAATCACTAGATCTATACTACACATAAAAATTTTACTCGGGGAAGACAACTGCATCATCATAAACATAAAATAGGTAGGTTACTTTGCGATTGGTGCAGAAATTGAGAAAGCTTTAGTAAATTCTAACCATTCACCCTCAAGTAACTTTCAAAGCAACTAAAACAGTCTTTATCAAGAAATGAAGAAAAGGGTATTAGGTGCAAACATGGTGCACCAAAATATATCACAATACGTAGCCATCGTCAATTTAGATTTGGGTTAATTTGTCTGGTAGCTGCTGAGCAGTGCAGCGTCAACCGGCTCCAAGCATGAAGGACACGTGAAGGACCGATTTAACCAGTCGTCAATGCAATTGACATGATAGACATGCATACAAGGAAGATACCGCACTGTATCGCCGACACACAGCTCCACCATGCAGATGACGCATTCACGGTTCTTTTTGCATCCGTCGTATAGCCCAGTAGGTAGGTGTTGAATAAATCCAATGCGCTTCGCAATTTTGATTTGTTCTTCTTCAGTTAGGTGTGTAACAGGACAACTAGTATTGGGTGTCGGATAATATGTAGGAACTGATTCTTGATACGGAGGAGGGGAGTCTAATGATGGATCTCTCGACGTCTCGTTCTCTCTTATCAGTGAAATGTCGTCGGTCGAAGATCCTTTTAAACAATTTCCCATTGTGAAGTATTACTCCTTTAGTTGGTACACGAATACTTATAATCAATCCATAATCAATTTCAGGTTGTTTAGATTAAACTGCGCCTAGAATTAAAACAGATGGATAAGAGTGTGGTAATCATTTTTTAGACTGGGCAATTCGACTAGGAAGTGATGAAGTTCTTAACCTTGAAAGTCGAAGGCAATCTTAAGGAGTAATAAACTTGTGGAAAACCAAAGTGACAGTTTCTGTGTTCACTGTCATAAAAAAGGTACTCAATGAGTAATAATTATTGCGAGCAGAGGCAATAATTAACATTTAGACGCGTCGACATTATTTGTTCAATGTTTCTTCAAGACAAAGGATAGAACTTTGAATCGCGATAAAACAAGGAAATTTATCAAACCTTACAAATCTCATTAGGTAGAAAAGGTATCAATATAAACTTACTTACATTTTAAAATGTTTTGAGCCGAAAAAAAGAGCAATAAGGCAGTAATTTTGACTTCCTTACTTTCTCTATTATTATTTCCACCAACAAAACAACTAGCAGACAGCATAAACAGAGGTAGAGTTAGAGCCCACGTAGAGCCCCAGTTGAAGGCCCAAAAAAATGGCTTGTTTACCAACAAGACGTTATAAATTTCAGGCTCCTATCACTAAACCCTCGATTTGTCACTCGATCACCACTGTAAGTGCACCTCGGGGTTGCAGAATACGGCGGCTACGCCGCCGTGTAACTGATTAGAATATCACCCCTCGATTTGTCACACGATCGCCGGCTTCGCTTTTGGTTAGTAGGT
>Ga0194135_10001758_pt1 | contig 13030 bp, 11 predicted proteins | sample LitLau_LLRF_2013_FD_134024 | JGI IMG/M metagenome (GOLD analysis project Ga0194135, IMG submission 134024) | Freshwater sediment microbial communities in response to fracking from North America - Little Laurel Run_MetaG_LLRF_2013 (version 2) | ecosystem: Environmental > Aquatic > Freshwater >... | reverse complement strand
TTAAGATTAAGAGAATTGGTAAAACGTAGGAATTAATCGGTACTTAAAACAGCGGAATCAATACATGAAAGGTTACACACGTCACTTTGCGTTTCACATTCGTTCCATTATTCCATTAATTGTAATTCTTCGCTACTTTCTCCGGAACACAAATTAAATCAAGGAAAAAATACATGGAGCCTCTGTGGCGCAATTGGTTAGCGCGTTCGGCTGTTAACTGAATTTACGAAGATGGTCACCGGAAGGCTGTTGGTTCGATCCCAACCAGGGGCGTAATTTTTTTCTTTTGAATAATTACATACGAAATTTCTACGCTTCATGGAAAATATTGTCGAAACTAAACGTTTTTTAACGATTTATCTCTTTTTTACAATTTCAAGCTCAGAGGTTCAAAGAATATTTGTGAAATGGGGATAACTTTTTTTTTAATTTTTGAAATGACTAAATTAATTTTTATTAATTGGAATTGAACCATCAATCAGACTCGTATGGGGAAACGACTACTGGATATTCAACCTCGACCCGAAGCGTGTTTCTTTAAATTGTTTTTCTTACTCTGTATCAATTTCTTTTCTAAACCCCGTCAGTCATTCTTTAATTTAACTTGTCAAATCCTAAGAAGTGCCTGAAACAATGTTTTCAAACAATCAATGCTGGCTTGGAATTTATAAAGTATTCCGGGTTATTATAATTCAATCTATGAATACTTTGGTACTATGTAAAAACTAAATAATTTTTGTCCTTATGCTGAAAGTTAGCAGCCGAATCTCCTATAAACAATCTCTTCGGACTCTACAACAATGCAATTGGAGGGATTGAAATTCAAAATCTGTTTCAAAATTTAGTACATATATACTGATAGTCCAAATGAGTATCAAAGTAATTTAAGTAATTGTAATCAATGTTTAATTTAATTACTCTCCTCTCCTCAAGTTATCGAGACGGGCTTGGAGATCGGCATCAGTATCACTTAGGGCAGCTGCAACTGGTTGATCCTTGGCCCCTTTACTCGCCCCTGAACTTAGACCACCGGCCGCTTGCGGAAGTGTTGACAATTTTTCATTCATTTGGAGACCCAATTCATCTAGTACTTGGTTCACAATTGCATCACTATAAAATCAACGTTAAGAGTTAACTCCATTCTAATGTCCACAATTATGAATGAATCAAGTTAATTGTTTGTGAATATAATTTTACTGTTTACCTTTCCTCCTCGTCACCTTCATCCCCTAACGCATCGTCCATTACGTCATTCATCATTTCATCCTTCATATCCATCATCCCCGATTGCTTCTCAAATTCTTGCAAGATTTTCTGAATTTGGGGTAAATTCATTTGTCTAGAAAAAGAATACCAAGTTTAGGAGCAATAGCCTGGATTAATTCCGAGTAAATTAAGTCCCATTATTGGAATTATAGCTACAAGACTAAATTCAGTAGACGTTAAAAGGATGGCAAATGATCGGGGACCGTGAGTCCATTCATTCAGGTTAGGTTAGGTTTTAAGCTCAAAAACAGAATAAGTCCCCGATCATTAACCCTTCTTTTAACGCCTAGTGTTTCAGATTAAATTCTGCGATGATTTACGTTCTCACCTGTTCATGTTTTGCATTACTTTGGTGACTCCCTTCATCGCCTCAGCCATTGCATTTTGACTTCGGAGAGTCTGGATCTTCATGGACACGGCTTGGATATTTGCTTTCATGATGAGGAATTTCTTTATGTATCGCCTTGTCCGCACTAAATCCTTGGCCATAATCCTCACTGAATCCTACAAGAAAAATAAATGTCAATTTAGACTATGCGGTCACCTGCTGTGGTAGTCGTCTGATAAAATAAATTAAATAAAACTCGCACCGTCTGTCCAGCCTTTGCCATTTTCTTGATATCTATGATCGTCCGCTTCTCTTGCTGCTCCATATGCAGTCGTTCACGATCCATATCGCGAACTGCCTTATCCAGAGCCCTTTTGTTCTTCCGTAACATTTCTTCAGGAGTTACTCGACGTCCGAATAACCATTCCATTGTTCTGAATTAGGTTTGCTGGTAAACGCCGACGAGAAAACTAATTAAACTGATTAAAAAAAGAAGAAGGAATACTTTGATTAATTCTGTCAATTATTAATTCACAACCAAATCAATCAGCTGATGCTGCTGCTGATAACTGTTCTTGTTGACAGACAGTAAGTTTAGGAGGAAATGAATTTATTGCATCCACAACTTCCAAACATGACATTAAGATATGTGGGCAGAAAGACAAAAAGTAGTCAGCCAAATAAAAATAAAAATATTTGCTTCGCATTTACATAAAGGGCTTAATTTCTTACAAAATACATTACGATCATTCAAGCATTAAATTTGCGTGTTTTCGACTTATTTCGAGAAATTAAAGAATTACTTGTAAGCATACGTTCAATTCAATCGATTTAAATGTGCAAATTTAATGCTATTTATTTCAGGCTCCTTAAATCTCCTCCATTAGCTTAAAGACTCCAGAGGTTTAGGAATATGGTTAAATAATATCTAGTAATAATTCTTACGAAATTGAATCTAGACATTTACTAAAGATGTCCTTGTTTTTCTGAAAAGTACTAATAAATTTGTCAAATAGAAGACAAACTTTTTTCTTGTCAAATAATAACAATTCATTCAATTCTGACTTTTGCAGCACACGGCGGTCGTGCTTTAGTTTTCCAGGAATCAGGATAGTAAATCTGTGGCTACCTACCTAAAATCATTTAAATAAACGAAAGCATAAAATACCAAAAGAGTAGTTTGTAGCCAGCTGCATTGTCTGTGGATAGACATATACAATTTACTGGTAATGCCTGAAGTAACCAAACGGTTAGTTAGATATTATTGCATTTCTAACTTTTCGAGTAATTTGCATTTCTAACTTAACTCACGAGGACTTTCAATTTCCTTAATATAGCAATGCCGAAATTGAAGTTGAAGAGTGAGGATGCGGTTTTCCTTGTAATGAATGTTGGTCTGGGGCCGAAGTGGCGGAAAGTCCATAAGAGCCACGTATAACTTTCAATACAAAATATAGTTAAGGAAATGATGATTCCGCCACAAAAGATTATAAATGAGGTCTGAATGCTTCCTAGTAGTGTGAGTTCTTTTGGTTCCTCATGTTGGTCGTTGGTGGCGAAAACGTTTATAATAATCTGCAATGATCCTATCTTCAATTTCAGGATGTACAATTCTAATCCAAGCTTCCCAAATTTGATAAATCCCTGTCGCCACCATCCATTGAACCTGCTTATAAATATCCCTACCAAGTCTCCCCTTAATTTTAAATCCAGTGAAAGTCCGTAAAATAGTTTCTTTCCCTTTCTTAAATTCAATATTATTCTTCCTACGTCTTGTATTAAGATTCTCATCCCATTCTTCCCTTTCCCATGCTACTAAAAATAGGTCGAGCACTTTTATGTTATCAAGAAATGCCGATTTGTGACATCCTGACAAGGGTAGCCCCAATTCATCTACTTGTCTTAGAAAAAGGGTCTCAGTGTTTTGGTCATATACAGGTACGTACTCAAGGTAGACAATCTCTGTGAAGTTTGTTGTTGGTGGTGGTAGGGGCAGAGGTGGACTAACGGCTGGAGGCGTTGGGGGTGGGCTTAATAGCGACGTCGGTGACAGTAAAATTTGTTGCAAGGGCGTAAAAACGTGCGGCAGGGTGGGTATCGAGGAAGACGTAGTTTTGAGTGGTGGCGGTGAGAAAAATTTCGGTGGTAGATTTTCTAGTGATCCTGGTTGTTCTGGAGACGGCAGCAGTACCACTCCTTGTAGAGATCCGCCGGATGGCATTGGAGGCGGCGGTTTATTTCCATTGTGTTGCTCCGGAGGTAACGTTGGTCGTACCGTTGAGCGAATTAGGGCTGTGAGATTACTTGTAAGCTCTCGGAACCAAGTTACAAGAATAGTACCATTCCCTTTTAAGGGAAACTTTACCTCGCTCCCAATTCCGTCAAATTTATACCATAGCGGGCACAGCAAATGCCTGTCAATGAAGCAAGATAATTTTTCAACTTGGTCAACCGCACTCGTGAGCTTCAGCTGAGCAAGATGATGAGTACAGGTATTTGCTCGAAAATCACCCTTTGTATTATCACATCTTGGAGGATCTAACATTTCACCCGGCAATCCACCGGCGGACACAAGAACTGACGGACGCTTAGTCACGCACTGACAAGTATCCAGCACACCAAGCATCGTGACACGCGGTCTTGTGTCTGTAAGACTACCAACAACTAGCTTTGAAATCATATCTGATAGTCCGCCTTCCAGGTCAACATTCGGTCCCAGAGGCGTCTCGCTGTCTCCGTGTTTTTGTGGCCATATACCTTCATAATGATACGAGAGCTTGTCATAAATTCCTTGAGATGTAAACCAAGTAAAATTTGTCATTTGTGAGAAATGTGTATAAAAATTATGACTTGGCAGGGCAGATGTGAGTTCTCTAACAACAGTTCCACGGTATGCATTTATTAGTACCACTGTGGCTAGACCTCCCAACGATACGAGTATACGAACTTTAAAATGTCGTTCTGCAGTTCTAAATTCAGTTGGAAGTTTCTGGGCTCCCTCAACTAAGCCAGCAAAGCCATAAAATAATAATTTTGGAACCAATGGCAAAACATTGGATCGAGACTCGCGTGTTTCGAAGGCGTGAAAAATAGTCACGAAGCCAGGCAGGACAAAAATGAAAGTCAAACCAATGGCTATCCATGATGGAAAATCATAAGGATTACCATAAAGGTCTCAAAATTCAGTAATTTAGAAACGCCATCGCATGTAAGAAATCCTGCAACAGTATTTCCCGTAATGATTATGCTCTTGGCTCCTTCCCATGAAACTTGGCGTTGATTAAAATTCAAATCCTGCAAATAGTTTTCAATCAAGTCCTCCGGATTTGAACCGTGATTCAAATCCGTTGTCCAGAATGATATGTAATTTGAGGATACGGCGACAGAGAGGATAGCAGAACTAATCTTTGTGAAATTGTGTTGGAAAGGATTCAGACGTAGTGAATCAGTTTGGTTATACCGCTGAGCGATTTTAAGTTTTGTATTGCAATCTAAACTTTCAAAAGTAAATTACGTATGAAATCTGAATGAAATTTTGCTATTCTATACACAGAATGCCGCTCGTCCATGGCACCATCCACCTTTCCAACCAAACGATTGACAGCAATGTGAAATTTTCTTTTCACGATCACAGCCTGGGCTGCATGGTCGGCTGTAGGTTTGCGCCTCAGAAAACTCTAAAAGTAGAATTCCATATGTTAAAAGAATTTTACTGAATCGTTTCGTGAGTTATAAAATTCTACAATTAGCTTACCAACAGTAATCATAAGAAATATAATACCAATAATGAAGAGCGTCTTTGAATTCATACTTCAATTATATTTTTTCTAACTGAAATGGGCTTTAGCAACAGCACAGCCGATGACGCAAATAAAAGTTATTAAAGTTTCAAAAACCGTTTTCCTCAGGTTTAAACTCATAACCTCACATCCGTTTCCTTCCACAAGAGGAACTTTCAAGTAAATTGGGTGTGCAAAGAAAACCGCCTTTTATTGTATATATTTAATCTAAATGTAAAGTTAACAAAATAAATAAAATACAATGCAATTTCAAAATCCAACTTTTTTGTTCTTAAATCACTGCTTACTTCAAAAAAGCGGAAGTAATTCTTGTTCCTTGGCCAAAGGCTCGTAGCTAAAACTTCCAAAACTTCTTTTGCATATACTTAATTCGCAACGGTTCCCGTTCAATTTCAATTTTGTCCTCCTTTTGCATCCCTCTCGACGTTTCCATTTGATTTGTCTTCATTAATAGCTCCTAGCCGTTCTGTTTCAATTGGAACGTGCTCGGCTTTGTTAACCTTGAATTTAAAATTCATCTACCCCTTTTTCCGAAGCCGACACTCTACAGAGTTTCCGTAAATAATAGAAAATTTTGAGTAAATAAAGTTAATAAATAAACCTAAGGTGAACGAACTCTATCTCACAGAAGAATTACATGAATGTAATCTTATCTGTCAGTAAGCAAATGAGGGGAAACAGATTCCCCGTATCAGTAGCTTTTCAAGGCTTCTTATCCCTGTGAATCCTATGGTTTCGTTTTCTTCTTCGGCTAGAGGATGCTCATTCTGTCAATATGTAATGTAAAGTTTTTGGTAAACATACATAAATAAAGGCTGTGATTTAAACGACCCGAGTATTTCGGGGGTTTTTACCCGAGTGGTTAGACGTGCACTTGTAGTGTGCATTTTAAACCTAACATAACCTAAAAGGATATTAGTGCACATGTCTAACCACTCGGGTAAAAACCCTCAAACACTCGGGTCTTTTAATATTGTCATGAATAAAGATCTCATGTCTTATACCTTAGACCTTTATTTAATCGAGTAAGTTGGGTGGTCAATAATTCCCAAAGCTAATATAATTGTCAATATGAATCATAAGATAACATTGCGATAATCTAGAATCGGGCATGTCTAGTTTAGCGAAATAGAGATGAGAGAAAGATCAAAAAATGAGACGCGGTTTGGAATTCATACTGTCCTTAAATTTATAACTTTAAAAGCTTCGCCGGCTGATTGCAGTTATAAGGATTAGTTTTAAGTTTTAATACCCGACTTCACTTGGTTATTTTAAAACTAAAAACCACTTCCACTTTCTCGCAATACACTGTTTTTAAGTTCAATTATCACGTAACAAATTGAATGATAGATAATTTTGCAACCAGTTTTTCGTATCTTATCATACAATCACGCAGTTGGAAGGATAATTATTGCCGAGAATACAAACCGAAACCCGTTCATGATATATTTTTGAGTTTATTCTAACACTTGTGCTGTGAAACCTATACTGAAGGTAAATGAATCGCACACGCTACTATTCGACGGCAAAATTAAGAGTCAAATTTACGTTTCAAGAAAGCTCCACGGAAAGAAAAATGGGGAACATCACTACCACGCTATTCCGCTGGTTCTGGGGAACAGTGGATACGAAAATTATTATGGTCGGACTTGACGCGGTTGGCAAAACCTCGATACTCTACAGACTCAAATTAGGAACTTCCATCGTACTTTCCACAGTACCAACAATTGGTAAGCATTGAAGACACAGCTTCCAAATTTCATGCTGCATGAATTTAGTTATTTTTTTCTCATTCTAGGGTTCAATGTGGAGTCAATAAAGTGTCACGGGATAAGTTTTACAGTTTGGGACATTGGTGGTGGGGATAAGATCCGCAAACTCTGGCGACACTACAGCGAGCCTAGGTAGTGGTCAAGGGTTGAGAACTAAGGAGATTTATTTAACAAGATTGTTCAACCCACAGACCTCAGCCCGTGGTATTTGTATTGGACTCTGTTGATCATGAAAGAATAGATGAAGCAATTCACGAACTTGGGCGCATGTCTTCCGAAGAAGAGTTCAGTGACTCCATCTTCCTCATATTTGCCAATAAACAAGTTTGAAATCTTACAGGAATTGATCATAAAAGGTACAATAAAATTCTATTCGCTTATAAATATATACAGGATAACCCATTTGCCATGGACGTTGCTGAGATTAAGGAAATACTGATAAAGCTTCCGGCACTACAGCACCGAAGTTGGCACCTTCAACCTTGCTCGGCGATATCCGGGGATGGGCTCTACGAAGGTTTCGATTGGCTTGCAACCCAACTAAAACTAACCAAATAACTGCAACAGCTCATAGCTATGTTTCAAACCGTACATTTTTACGTTGCAGTATTTTAGATCCTGCGCATTTTGATAAGAATTCAAATAAAATTTATACTTTCTTTATTTTTCTAACTCCTTTAATTCTTCCTTACATGCTTTAGTTTTATGATAATTTCAATTTACAGAAATCACGGGTAAAATCACAAGCCAGTTAATTATTTCATGTGGGCACTAGAACCAACAAAAACGTTAACTAACATGGATGGGTTTTGAATTTGGAGCCTGGAGTGTTATTCAGTCCGCCGCCAGGGAGCCTCTTATGCACATCTAACTACGACAAACTACCAGGTTAATTGCTACTGCTTCCCATTTCCACTATCCACTATTTCCACTATCACAATGAAGGATTTCATTGGAATCAAATGACCGCGCGTCTTTGTATGAAATATGAATTGGTGTCATGCTACGTCCTAAATTTACCATTTTAGCATTTACCACCGAAGCCTCTTTTCTTGTTGTGAAATATATAACCCATAAATTCCATTTTGAATTGTGGAATACGAGAAAAAGTATACTGATACAAAATTTAAAAAAAAGTGATATAATGCCGATTTCTTTATTTAAGAATTAAGCGGAACCTTTGTCTGGTTTTGTTGTCTTCAGGGAGGCCGGAAAGGTACTTCCGAAAAGTAGTTACAATGACGCCCGTTAGCACGATTGATGCCCCTGTGACACTATACATATCCGGAATCACGCCAAGAAAGATAAATTGAAGTATAAATGCAAAACAGGTGTCGAGACTGTTGATGAGAGAAACGACTGCACATTGTTCCAATTGGAGCGCCAGGACGAGTCCCGTCTGCCCGCCCCAAGTCAAAAGACTCAGCCCCACTACTAGACTCCATTCCAGAGGTGTTTGTGGCAGTTCGAATACATCATATACGACTACCAGAATTCCACATATAACTGTTCCTTGAATCCCATAGATCACCGTTACGACTGTATAGTGGACGTCCCGTAAATGTCGAATGATGACGATTATCATTGTCACTGAAGCCAGAAATTAAAGGAATATATGTATTGGCAATTATATGAGTATATATGAACATAATTAGTATATAGTAATCCATACTTACCAGTAAGCATAGTAGCAACTGCAAAAATAAGTCCAAGCTGCAAGTACGAATGTTATTAACGGCTTGCAGTTAAATTTGCGTATGATTGATTGTGTATCGAATGAGCACTTACCACTGTGTCGCTATCCAAAGGTACGCCTGTTAACATGGGAGGTCGTGCAATAACGATGACTCCTGTAATGGGAAATTCATTTCAGAGCTAAAAGTCAGGCATGCCTTAATTGAGATTTTCAACCTGCAAGTGTGAATACGGCAATCACGACAGAGAAATATCCGGCTTTCTCACCTGTCATAAGAAGTATGTGGTTAATATTCATAGGCAACTTTTTATTCATATATATTTATGTATGACTATTTGTGAAGAAATGGCTTACCCAAGAAAATGCGTGCAATAAAAATAACAAAGACGGGAGTGGAGAACAAAATCACACTCGCGTCAGCCATGCTCAAATACTGAAGAGTGTAAATTTGGAGAACAGTGGCTATAAATTTGAAATGGGAATAATTCAGGAAAATAATCATTCTGAAAAGTTAAAGTCATGAGCACCTACCAATGACCCCAAGCAGAGATCTCATCGTAATAAAGAAAATATTTTTCAATGATTGCATTTGAGTTGGGGGCCAAACCTCGCTAAAAATTGGTTTCTTCTCCAAGCAAACATGGTAGAGGATCACAGGAATTACGGGAAAAATAAAGCCTAAGCAAGAAAATATTCAAATTCAGTTTCATTCATCAAACTGTAGATACAGCCATAGGCCATGTATACCTTGCATCCTCCAAACTGTGACGATGAATGGATGATACTGGTGGTACTGCTGAAATATCTTGAGAATCAGCGTTGCTAAGCTAAAACTTAATGTGGAAAAAAAGGCAAACAAAACCCCAGCGTTACGACGGAGGAGAGAATGCTCCGTGGACCCATCAATCCCTGCTTTCCCTGGAATCTTGAGGCTGATAATGCTAGGGCGCTGTTTCTTACTTGTGTTCAATTGGGATGCAATAATCGGATAAAAAATGTAATCTTCAGCAGGCTCGGGAATGGTTTCAAGGGCTCTTGGCTCCTGTTTCATTCTTCTGCAAGAGTGGAAAAAAACCACATAAGTTTCTATCACTGTTTTTCCCCAAAATTGCTTACATTTTAAAACTTTCTTGCTCTTTGCTAAGGTTTTCATTCAGTCCGATGAGACTGGTTTTGAGTTTTCTGCCACTGTGTGTCACTCCCACCTCCAGAATCTTCCACCTTTAACCTAGAATAAGTTGAACTTGTAAAGAGAACATGGCTTCTAAGCATACATTTTTATGCTCGCTATGGATTGATTATATTAATTCCATGATTGACTGTGATTGATTATGCCTGACTACCTAAAACGCCCTGAGTACGGGAAAACAAAGAATCTGGACGATAATCTACTTGTTCAATGATGTGTGCATATACACGTTTGAGTCAAAACTCAAGGACACACAATGCGTCTCCATTAACTTTATGGTGATCGTCCCCGGCCCACGGCCACGGCCCACGGGACAAAAAAAGCTGTTACGGAAGGTCTGACAGATTTAATGCCACGACGCAGTTGAACAACGGAAACCGTGATTTAAGAACCTCCACCAAGTTCAAGGAAACGTTGTTTGTTGATATTGCAACTGCCCGAGAATTGGTTTAATCTTACCTTCCTTTCATTCAAAAATTTAGTTAGGTTTGATTTATTATGCTTAATTTGGGTAGTCTTCATTAATTAGCTGTTTTTTAGTTCATTAAGCATTGGAAGTTTTGTTTAGCCTTATATTATGCGGTCGTTCTTCTTCCTGGAAATCGGCAATACTGTTGAGAAAAAGCAATTGAATAAATCAAGATCAATCAACTAATCAAAGAAATTCTTTTAACAAGTTCCGGAAGAGCTCCTCATTTATCGTTAGCGTGAATGACAAACTGCCAATATATTCATAACACTCTAATTAGTATTTCCTGCGTAATGCGTTTTTCTTTCTTTATTTTAAATGTGTTAATCCAAATGTTTGATTTTTTAACTATTGAATGAAGCCTGTCGCCCTTTTTCCCCCACGGTTGGATGCCGGAGACGGGTGTGGACATGGTGCTTTCTTTGCTTATATTTATACTTCGATTATTTATGAGCTGAATATTAAATTATGAAGGTTTATATAATCCTACGTTATGCATCCTGAATTCAAGTTCCAGTTCTTAAAGCGGGAAATCCTGAAATTTATGTTATAACTTCATCAATGATATGTGCATACCCACGTTTCCTGGAAGGACATACAAGAAAACTTAAAATTCCAAAATCCTTCACCACAAATCAGAATTGATTAGGATGAATAAAAACTGCCAATGAATTCATGATTCCTCAGTCTCACTAGTTATTAATTTAATACGATGTTTTTTTTAAATTTCACACTAAATTCGTTATCTTTGAAAGTTGAAAGTCACCTGTCTTGACAGGTGAATGCAAGTTGCTTGAGTTCGGACGATGTTCAATTGATTATAGTAGTAGTGAGTGAATATGGATTTGAGTAAAATAAAATTGATTTAAAAGATTAAAATTCTTTAAACATCTGCATTGATTTCGGCGGCAATTATCTATATGATCACTATAAACTTTTACTATATTTCCAGCTAATTTCCTGGAATTTCATTATCCCAATTTTCCACTACTTTTCTCAAACTCGATCAACGCGTGGATTATAGTCAACGAATCTTCTACGTAACGGATCGGATGTTTCCATGGTTGTCATCTCCAAGGCATTGCTTCAAGTAAGCGACTTCGCTTTGCAAATTCTGATTCTCTTTCAAAATTCCACTTTGTTTGCTGAGGAGGGTGAAAATCTGTAGGAATAAATCCGGAAAATAAATAGTTTACAATTGCATTACATGCACACAAAAAACCTGATGAAATTTTAAATTCAAAATGAGGTTGAATCGAATTAGCGTTGACTTAAAGCGGCTATTATTCTACAGCAGGGCACAGGATGCAAAGTGGCACACCTTTCAATGATATTTTCAATTCGAGTCAGCCAATCACGAATTTTTTGGGTGACTTCAGTAAAAGATTCCTTCCAATCTTCATTCGTTTGTGGATTAGAATCTGCCGCCATTTCAAAATCTTCCACAGTATCCTCCTCTCCGGCTTTAGTAGCATTATGTTTCTCATCATCACGTAAACCTTCCGGAAGCGATTGAATCCATTCAGTCAATTGCTGCCCAAGGGTTGTAAGCTCTTCAAGTATTTGCGCGTATCCGGGTGTGCCACTTTGCAACCCTTCTCGCACTGCTTCCATGATCATTAACCTGTAAATTAAAAAAGAAGTCTTCTTTTGTTTACCTTTTCAGAACGAGCTTTATCATCATCTTCTAATTTGTGCAAACGGCTTGTCATTTCCTCGTGACTCGAAGCATAAAAATTAACTTTGTGTTCCAAATTTGCACAATTTTGCGAAGACATGTGATGGAGGTGCTTCAACTTTTGATTTTCAGTTTCCAAAATCGTTTTTTCTTTCCTAGCTCCCAACATTTCAAGTTTAAATTTTTGGAAATCGTTAAGCTTTTCACTTGAAGAATGATTAAGAATGATGTAAATTTTAAAAAAAACGTCGTCTTACTTTGTCTGGTGTGACATTTCTTCCAATTTATCTCCCAATAGTTTACATTCGTTCTTCAGTTTGTCCAATAAATTATTCTGCACTTGAATCAATTGTTCCAATTCCGTCATGTCTTTCACTGAAAAAGGCAAATCAGATTTAAGAAACATGAAAACAATTTGTTTGGTTTTGATAATCAATATTCGGACCTCCCTAGTCCATTGACTTTTCTCGTGGGACTCCTTTGACTTTCGTAGGACGCCGTAGGGAGTAAAGTGAAATGGTAGAAGCCGGTGGCAGAATGTGAGAAATTGAATTGCCTGCAACTGTAGGTGGTGGGCAAATTTCCTTGCCCTTACAGCCCTGTTCTCAGTAGGCTTTAGAATAGGGCGGTAGGGGAGTAGAGCAGACCTACTCAAGAAGGGCAGTAGAGCAAATTGTAACCTTCCCAAAAGTGTAACCTTCCCAAAAGCGTAGCCTTCCCAAAAGTGTAACCTTCCCAAAAGTGTAACCTTCCCAAAAGTGTAACCTTCCCAAAACTGTAACCTTCCCAAAGTGTAACCTTCCCAAAAGTGTAACCTTCCCAAAACTGTAAC
>Ga0194135_10001757_pt1 | contig 13031 bp, 14 predicted proteins | sample LitLau_LLRF_2013_FD_134024 | JGI IMG/M metagenome (GOLD analysis project Ga0194135, IMG submission 134024) | Freshwater sediment microbial communities in response to fracking from North America - Little Laurel Run_MetaG_LLRF_2013 (version 2) | ecosystem: Environmental > Aquatic > Freshwater >... | reverse complement strand
TCAAAAAAAGAACTATACGTTTTCCTCTTGACTAATTTTTTGAATTTGCCTGACCGTTTCTTTTCATTTCAAATCTTTCCAAATAGATTCAAGGTTTTCATTCGAAATGAAAAATGATTATCGAAAGCGCATTTTAAGATTTTTGTTTGGAATTAATTAACTTTTTTCCTTTTCCTTTTTTTTAAAATGTGATCTAAAATGACATTGTGTAAGTTGATGATTGATTATTTGAAAAAGAATGCAACGTCTGTTGGAGGAGATTTCCGCAGAGCGTGACGGGAAAACCATAATATTTGCTGAAACCAAAAAGAAGGTTGATGAATTGACGAGAACGATGAGACGCTATGGGTAAACCATTGTTACACTTTTGGCTACCAATCCAAAAAATCCAACAATGCAACTCTTAACTTCTTTCTAATTGTTTAATTTTCCATTTAAATGCTTGGGGTCTGTTCTGCTCCCTCTAAAAGCACCCTCTTTCAGATCGTGGTTTTCTACCGAGTACAATTTGCTAAAAGCGAGGAGTTCTACGCTCGTTCATGTCAATTAATTTTAAGTGCAAAGAGAGAATGTATAACGTCAAGCGAAGGACAGGCAGTGATAGGTCAGGGGTTACAGAGGAGGTCGTTCCGGGTTATTATAATTTTTTTTAAACAATTCTTTGGACTGTGTGTGATTTAGGCTTCGAACTTTATTGGATGAGATTGCAAATGAGCCAGAGAATAAGTCAATTATTTTTGCTGAGACAAAAAAGAAAGTAGATCAGATTACAAGAGACATGCGGAAGATCGGGTAAGAAAGACTTTATACTTTACTTTTTCAACCCCACCAACAACAACACAAGATGCAAAGCACAAGCAGGAAGGAAGGGGAAGGTAGAAAAAACCGACCTGGAAAACTGCCAAGTAAAGGGTGCACGCACTTTCTATTGTTTTCTTTAAAACTTTACCAAGTTTTCAAGTTGCTTTTGGATTTTCCTCACCACTCCAATGGTCCTGATTGTCCAAGCTAAAAGTCCAACTAATGATTGATTGAAAAAATTTCCAGATGGCCTGCAATGTGTATTCATGGAGACAAGTCACAGAATGAGCGTGATTGGGTATTGGCTGAATTCAGATCTGGACGAGCACCAATCTTGGTGGCCACGGACGTCGCTGCCCGAGGTTTAGGTAACTCACTTAGTTTAAGTTATCACTCCCCTATCCCTCCATCCTGGAATTTCGTCTTAATTTTTTAGTTTCTCAATTTAAAATTTCAACTCCTCGTCCGTCTTGTTTTCGTTTTCATGCAATTTTGCTCTTTTTCGTTTTCTTCTGGGATGGGAATGAAGTTTTGTATTTTTCCAAAGAAAGCCCTCAGTTCCTCACTGCCCTCACTCACACTCCTCCGCCTCCTCTTCTTTGCTTCCTATTCTGCATTGACATTGTGGAGAGAAACGGAAACCTATTGGGAATGTTCGTTGATTTGATTAGTAATTGAGAATTGAAAAAAAAAAGTTAAACTTACTTGGTGGATTTTCTTTTGATTTGCAGAGGCACAATGTGGAAGGGCGGAAAGGAATGCTGGTTAGTTGGTTGTTGATGGAAAGGAGACTTTTTCCCTGTTGTGGGTTATTTCATGACCTGATGGGATGGATTGAGGATTTTGGAAGCTGATTGGCAAGGGAGGTCAAAGTTCTTCTTCTGTCTGACCCAGCCGATTAAGCCAGGACTCACTCAAACAGAAACAGGGAAACACAACCACCACCACGCATTCTCCCCGCCTCTCTCGTCTGACGTGCCTCTGAGTTCTTGGGATCTTGAATCACTTACCACCATTTTCCTTGAGAAGTAAAAAAGTTTTTGATGAGAGAAAAAAGTCGCAGGGTTTGCCATCTGATTGATTCAGTTAGTCCATGAGCAATCAGAGGTGGACCGGGTGGAAGGAAGCGACAGAATGAAATCCGTTCCTTTGTCAATGCCCGCCCACCTACCCCCAAGTAAAGTAAAATGTGTAAAATGCCAAGTCAAGTGCTGACCTGGCCAAAGGTAAGACGTTTACCAACACATTTCTGCTTCATTCTCATTCTTTCAAAGGTTGGTCGGCATCAGTTTTAATTAATGGACGGATTTAGAGAACTTTTAACGTTTCGAGGGATTTCTGCCTATTTGTGCTGCGTGACTCTGAGAATGAGTTTTAGAAAATGAGAAATCCTAATTCATTTTCGTTTCTTTTCCTTTCTCTCCCCTCAATAGATGTGGAGGACGTGAAGTTTGTCATCAATTACGACTATCCCAACTGTTCAGAGGACTACGTCCACCGGATTGGGCGGACTGGACGTTCCCAAAAGAAGGGAACTGCCTACACCTTCTTCACCCACTCCAATTCCAAGCAGGCAAAGGATCTCATTGAAGTGCTACGAGAGGCAAACCAAGTCGTCAATCCCAAATTGTATGAGATGCAAGACAGTGCGAGGTCATATGGTGGTGGCGGAGGTCGTGGTGGCTACGGAGGTAAGATTTTACTCTTGACCTACTGACCTCTTCAACTCCCCTCCTCTCTTGACTTTATTCAAATCCAGATGACGGTTAACCCAATTCTCATGCCCTTGGTCTTGTGTTGTTCTGTGCGTAGGTCGCTCCCGTTGGCGTCAACCCGGACAGAATGGCGGAGGCTACGGCGGTGGAGGTGGCTATGGTTCCAGCTACGGAGCAGAGTATTAAAAGTGACACTTGTATAACATTAGTAAACCCCACGCGCGCGCACTTACTCAGCATTTCCAAACCAGACATTTTTTGTTACAATAAAATCCATCCCTCTTTTACTCTCCATCCCCTCCCTTACTTACTTTCCTGCGTAGTGCGTTTAGTTTAATTCCAATTTATTTAAACTGTTAAAACTAATTACGGTTGGTCGAGAGGTGATACAGAGAGGACCTACAGAGGAAGAGAAAGAGACAGGCAAGGTCGTGTGTATTAATTGAATAAAATCTCTACGTCTATGTCGTCACTTTCGTCACAAAGTTTGAGTCCTCTTGGAATTATTGAATGACTGAAGGGATTAACGTGAGAGAGAGGGGGATTAGGATTAGTTTAGGCTGGAACAGATTCTCGGGATTTCCATTTCCTATCTCTGAGAGATCTCCGGATATTTTCATCCCAAGGAAAGGAATTCATTTGAAGTTGTGAGGATTTGTGAATTGTAACGTCAGTTGATTGGAGGAGCATGACAAGGTCATCCGCTTTACTTTTTAATAATAAAATCCAATGGAAAGAGTACTTTTGGAAAGGTAAACCAGTTTAGACGTCAGACGGTTCACACGCTTACTCTCCCCTTCAAACTCATTAGGAATAATTCAGGATGGGGAGGACGACTGTTGGGTTATTGTTGGTAGTGTTGGGGTATTCCTGTCTCGTCGTCAGTTGGGCAGGAGCACTGGAATTGACGCTCATCCATACGAATGATGTCCACTCCAGGTTTCGGCAGGTCAATGCCAAGGGCGGGTTCTGCTCCGAAGTGGATGAGGCACACCAGGCATGCTACGGCGGATTCCCACGCCTCTTTCACAAGGTCAGTTTGGAAAACGAGCAATTTAGAAATCTGAACAGTTCAACCATGACAGTGTCAAGAATCCTTGGTTCCAGGCAGAGGAGATCCGGCGGACGCACCCGAACGTGGTCTACCTGAGTGGTGGGGACTATTTCCAGGGAACGGTCTGGTACACCCTTTACAAATGGGAAGTCGTTGCCCATTTTGTCAACCAATTGAACCACACGGCCATGGTAAGGCAGCAGCGCCGTCAGCGATTCGAGTTTACGGCGCTTACGGAATGTTCAAACTTGACTGATTGAGTCTACCTGTGGACTGGTTTTATAATAGGCGCTGGGAAATCACGAATTTGATGACGGCGTGAGCGGTCTCCTTCCGTTTCTGAACAACGTGACATTCCCCATCCTCTCTGCCAACATTGACGCGTCCAAGGAGCCCACGCTCGAGGGAAAGTTTCGCAAGTCCATCATCGCCGACTACGAGGGTCAAAAGGTCGGGATCGTGGGGTACACGACGGAGGAAACGGCCTGGATTTCCAATCCTGGCAAGAACTTGTCCTTTGGGAATGTGACTGCGGCGGTTGGGGCGGAGGTGGAGCGACTCCATGAGGCGGGGGTTCGAATCATCATCGCCGTAGGTCATGCAGGCTACGACGTGGACTTGGAAGTGGCCAAAGTACCCTTTGTGGACATTGTCGTTGGAGGACACACCAATACGTAGGGCCACACTTTTATTACAAGCGTAACCCTTTGATCTAATGGGCCCAACATTCTCTTCATTTCGATGGGCGGGGACCTTCAATTCTCATTCACCCTGTTTGTTTTTTTTTAATGAAGGTTCCTGTATAATGGAACTGCGCCTGCGGATGAGATGCCGGAAGACAAATACCCCACAATTGTCGTGAAGGAAGATGGGACGCAAGTTCCAGTGGTCCAAGCTTTCGCCTTTGGGAAATACTTGGGTCTCCTCAATGTGACGTTTGACTCGGAGGGGAATCTGATCCACTGGAGTGGAAACCCAATTCTGCTAAACTACAAAGTCCCTCAGGGTAAATCTATTTTCCATTTTGAATTGTCAGTCTCCATTCATTTCCAACATGAGATCATTTTTGTAGATCCGAAAATGCTGGCTGAGATTAATGATTGGAATGAGAGGGTGAGCGCCAGGACGGATGTTGAGATTGGGCGGACCCGCGTCCTCTTGGACGGAGATCGAATGAGTTGTCGCCGGGGAGAATGCAATCTCGGAAACGTCGTGGCAGACGCCCAAGTTTTTCACGTAAACGGGTTCAAAGGTCAACATTTCTCCTCCTTCCAAGGTTTAGGCTCAACTCATTCCTCGTTCTGTTTTCAGTACCTAAAGTTTGCGGATGGTGAGGCCTGGGCTGACGTAACACTGGGAATTGTCCACAGTGGAAGCATCCGATTGTCCATAAGCGAAAGGAGTCAAAACGGTAAGTGAGCCCCAAAGTCAAAGGTCACGAGTAGAATGAGAGCAAGGACATTTTTAATCCCTATAGGGAGTATCACAATGAAGGACATTTTGGCTCTCCAACCCTTTGGACACAATGTGGACGTGATGATGATCCGGGGGAAGCATTTGCGGGAAGTCTTTGAATTCTCTGTGGCAGGATTTGACCCGGACTACTTTGACCCGTCCGGGAAATTCCTTCAAGTGTCTGGGATTCGGATCGTGTATGACATTAGTAGGGGGGACGGGTCAAGGGTCAAGAGTATTCAGGTCCTCTGCAAGGAATGTCGAATCCCGCAGTTTGTTCCCCTGGAGGATGAGAAGATTTACAAGGTAATAAGTCTTGGTCATCGTTTTTCACAATCATGACATGTACGTTTTAAATTTTATTAATTTCTATATGGTTCTATATGCCATTAATTGTCAATTCTCAATCAGGTAACCGTGCCTGGGTTTCTAGTCAACGGTGGGAGTGGGTATGACGTCATGAAGAAGCATGCAATTGAACACTTTACGGCAGGTATGAGCATAATCCTCAACCAAAACACACCAAAACTCCCCAAAATTTGATAACACTGGTTGGGGTGTGGTTGTGTCTTCCACAGGGGTCATGGATGCGGATGTCCTGATTGAATATTTTTCCAAAATGAATCCAGTGACGCAGGGGGTTGAGGGGAGGATTCGTTTTGAGACGGATGCAGAGCGCAAGGCCAAATGTTTAGAAAGTGGCATCGTTGGGATCAAAGGTGAGGCAAAACAACCAACTCCTCCGCTTCCACTCACTAATTCTGAAGTTGACCTTTTCTTAGGGACTCCAATTCCGATTTTACTTCAAGCAGAGCAAGAAACTACTCCGCCAGGGAAATTGATGATAACAGAACCGCAGGGAGTAGCCGAACCATTCAAATTAGAAAGCACAGTAGTAGCAGTACCAGAAATGCAGGAGGAAGCGGAGACCACAACAGAAAGTCATAGTCCCTGATTCTGATCACTTTTTATTCCTTTCCAGTTTGTCAAATAATTTTAAAAAGAGCATCATTTTATTTAATATTTTATTAATAAATAAAGAATCGTTCTCCATTCTCAACGTCGACCAGAGAAGTGCCAAAAGTCTCCTGGTCCAGATGAGCCTTGGAAAAATAAAAATGACATCAATATCGTCTGGCGTCGTCAAGGCCGTCTCCAACGCTGAATTGAATGGAGAAAAAACAAAGTTGTTTGAGCTGCTGCTGGAGATGCTGGTGCTGCTGCTGTTTGGGATGACTGGATTTTGTGAAAAAATCAACCCCCGCAATCTTTTCATCGTTATTGTTTGGTGAAAGCCAAAGCAGAGAGGCTGAAAGTAAAAGTCTGTGAGAGTGAATAATTCAGCTTTGCCAGATTATAATCAAGGACATGGAAGGAGATTCTGGAACTTATGCAAACAATTGTGAAGAGTCAAGGACTGGCCGTGATTTGGGACCACAGAATCAAGAAATGGGTCAGGAACGGCAGGTTTTTGCTGTAGAATTGAAGAAAGCGGTTCAGGTATAAAACAAATTCTATCCTTTGGCACACTTTAAGACACTCATTCCCATTGTAAAATTTATAATTTCGCTTCCTGTTCTTATTTTAGTATGGCCATACCGAGACTGTGCGGAGAATGTTGGATGAGAGCCCGCTGGCTGGAATTGTCATCAATGAGCCGGACGAGGATGCTGCGACGCTTCTGCATTGGGCGGCCATAAATGGTCATCTACCAATGGCAGAGTTGCTCCTGGCCAGAGGATCCGATGTAAATGCCCTGGGAGGGAAGTTCCGCTCGACGCCGTTGATGTGGGCCGTGGGAGAGAAGAGACTGGACATGATGGTGATGCTGTTGAGACATGGAGCCAATCCAAGTATTGGGGATTCCAACGGGTGTGGCCTTTTGCACTTGGCGGCTGCTACTGGCTCATTCCCCATGGTCGCCTACCTCGTCGCCAGGAAGTGTGACCCGAACGAATGTGACGTAAACGGTCTCACACCGCTCATGTGGGCTTGCTCCAAAATGACTGGGTAAACACTCATCCCCTCTCCTTGACCTCTTGAGCTCCAACTTTCTTTTTTTAAATTGTCTCTTAATCCCCGCCAGAATTAACATTGTGCGCTTCCTGCTTCCATTGACGTCGGGCGTCAAGACGGGACAGGATTACAGAGAAGGGAACACGACCCTGCACTGGGCCATTTACTCTGAATTTTGGATCGGAGTCTCCATCCTCCTCAGGTCCGGAGTGGACTTTGACCTCCCGAACTATGCTGGAGAAAGTGGGCGGAGTCTCCTGGAGAGAAAGCTCAACTCCGTTCCTGGGAAATTCTTCCTCCTTCGAAACGTGAGAAAGGACTTGGAAGACGCAATTCGAGCAAAAGAACAAAGCAAAATGAATGGGAACTGGATGGACTGGATCATGTGCCGAGTTACGCAAATTCAAGTAAGGTCAAAGGTCAACACAGCAACCCACAAAATGTTAAAGGATATGTTAAATGTTAAATCCAGAGACTTTTCCTTTGATAATAGGTGAGTGTCGTCGGAACGGAACTCCTGGGCGTGCTTCTCTTTGTTGGAATCCTGAGCTCCCTTTTGGAATGGAAGGCCATTCACTGGGGATTCAAATTGGGCTCAATCCCGATCCTTGCCTCGGTTGGCTACTTTGGGAATAAGAAGTTCTCTCGTTTCCTAAATCACAATACTCTCCACTTTTCGATTACGGCCAAAGTAAGACCATGTAAGACTTAACATGACACTATGTGATGTTCACGTAAGAAAGTTTATTCACATTTGACCCTGCAGCTCCTCCTCTATGTCTTCTGGGCTTACAAGATGAGTCAATTCCACTCCATCCACTGGGCCTACACGGTGGCACTTGGCCTGAGCTCCGCTGGACTTTGGTACAATTTCCTCAGAGCCTGGCTCCGTGACCCTGGAGTTCTTCGTCCCAGTGCAGCGGATCGAAATAAGGTGAATTCTGAACATTGGCATTTTGTTCGGCGGTAAAAGGTCATTCCTCCTGAATGGATTCCGGTATTTAGATGATTCTGGAACTGTTTGAAGAGAAAGCGTTTGACATTGTATCCGTCTGTCCCACTTGCGTCATTCGTCGTCCCCTGAGGTCCAAGCACTGCTCACGCTGCAATCACTGCGTCGCAAGGTAAGTGGAAAATACTTGCCGAGCATGTGGTCGCATCCCATGTCACAAGGGATGGGTGGCTTAGCTATAAATAAATAAATTGAGATTACACTTGTACTGACTACCCTGCTGCGATTGACTTCCAGATTTGATCATCACTGTGAATGGATTGGGAATTGTGTGGGAGTCAAGAATCACGTCAACTTTATTTGGTATCTCATCTTCAAAGTCTTGACGGGGGTCGTGTATTTGTCCGGTTGCGGGGTCATCTGGCTCAAGACCTTTGAGAATGGGACATTGGATCAGGTCCCTGTCACCATTGCTCACAACTTGCTCCTCGTCCTCGTCACGGTCTTTGTCCTCGCCAATTCCCTCTGGATTTCAGGCCTTCTGGGCATGCAGCTTCATCAAGTAAAAATTAAACCAGTTGATTGACTCACACCATGCATCACCTCCAGTTTTCAGTTAGCTGCACTTAAGTTGACAATATTTCTTTTTCTCTGTGCGTAGATCCTCTGCCTCGGCGTGACAACGAATGAGAAAATGAACTATGGCCGCTATGCCTATCTGCTTGGAGGGACAAAAAAGGACCCACACGGCAGAAAAGGAAAGTCAAAATGGCCCAATGCCTTCCACCACGGATGCTGCAGGAATTGTGTAAACTTTTGTGACTTGGCATGCTGTCCATCCTACGTCAAAACGGATTGGGCGACCACTTACCTCCGACCAATCCGTACGCCTGCCCTCCCCCAGACAACTGGTGACGACAATAACGTGAAGATGAAGAATGAGGAGGACATACCCATGGAGGATTACGAGATTTTCAATATCAGCTACGACGAGAGCGGCAATGATGAGGAAGCAGTTGCTCCTCAACTCAAGAATAACAACAACAATCAACCAACCCACCACATTTAAAACTAAAATTGAACTACGGGTCAAGCCTTATGCTCATATGACTACAAAGAAAACGAGTCTTTTTTTTTATCGATTCTACTAGTTGATTTGTTGAAAAACATTGACTTTAGGATTTCGGTTAATAAAATAAGACCCACCAGGTAACTTTCCTATCTTGGTTTGGTATTTACTCGAGTCAACATTTTTGGATAGCTATAAGGAATGTACATGAACTGGGCGGTTGATTAGGAATTTGTAGGATTCTGATTATTGTAAGTAAGATTAATTTTGGATTCCAATTCGTTTAGCTAGTTTTCGTCGCATAGTAGAGGAAGATTGGGAAGAGCATGTGGATAATGGCAGTGGGGGTGCCGAGGATGAAACGAAGGGCCGGAATCCGCGTCTTAAAAAACAGCGTCAATGTAATCCGCACGGTGTTGAGTCCCGTGAGGATTATCAGACTAGGGAAGAAGAGTCGGTCCGAGATTTGGGTCAAGAGGAGAGTCAACGTGCTTCCAAACAGTCCATAGCCACACAAGCAAAACAGCTCACTGCAAAAAGGAGACAAATCCCATTGCCATTATCAATTGAATCTCCTTGAAGTGTGAGGTTCTTTGCGTAACAACTAAAGCGAAAAATCTATTTGAGCTTACCGAAATGTAATGTTCGTCTTGGTAAGCTTGGAGATGAGGAAAATCAGCGTTGTGAAGATTGTAACGTAGAGAGTTGGTAGAGTCAATAGGAGGAGACTCCCATTTCCGGCAGCCGTGGTTCTATGGAAGAGGAGAACAGTTAGGAGGAAGATGGAAAGCGCCGTTCCTTCATAGTCGAACGGTGCCTGTTTGAATGGACCCAATGGCGGAAGGAAAGAGGAGACGAATCGGGCTAAGATGGATTTACTTGAGAAAAGGTGTTGACGGAACGTGATTAAGGGGAAGTGACGCTGCTGTGGAGGAGTGGGTTTGTTGTCCTTGGCCTTGCTCGAGGTATCCGTGTACATTGGGATGGATGTGTAGGTAGTTGTGGGTAAGGTCAAAGGTGAGATCTTGTGTTTGAGCATGGCAGACGGTTTTAGGGGTTATTGGAGTTCTACCCAGAATTCTTACAGGAAGGGATTTTTGTTTTAATTGCCGAGATATTGCTTCAAGTTTCCACCTTCCAGGGTCACCATGTCCTTGTACTTTCGGACTAGTTCTTTCTTCAGTGCCAACTGTTCCTGGAGGGCTTCAAACTTCCGTATCTGAGCTTCCTTGCTGTATTCAATCCCAGGTAAACTTGAGATCTACAAAGAATTTACAATTATAGAATTAGCAAAACGTAGCATAATCTTCCGGGGATAAACGTGGGTAATGGTATAGGTTACAAGGTGCAACCTCCAGTCAATACCTGTTCCCGGACTCGATCCAATTTTTTCTGGAATTCAATTATCTTTAGACTGCTTTCTTCCGTCCGTTTCCCACTCGTGTCGTTACTTTCCCGTTCAATACTGAAAGTACACAATTACAATCAGTACAGGATTGACGTAAGTTATTATAACAATTTAATCAGAGGTGTTGTGATTGGATTAATTAAATGGCGATAGTGGTTATACTTATCATAAACTCACCACTTGAGAATATCGTAAATATCTGGCATAAAATCAATTTCTTCCACTACTCTGCTCATTTTCCTTTTCTCTTCCGGAATCCGGATGGAATTCCAAATGTCCTCCGACGGAAGTCCCCGGAGAGTTCAGTTGTGGGATTTCCTTTTTATACAAAAAGAGAAAACTAACAAATTAATTCAATTATTTATTGAATTTGATTTCTTCTGATTTCCAAAACTGAGGATTCTCTCTCAGACGCTTTTGCTTGCTTCCCACCCTCTTCCCTCGAAATTCCCAGTCTTTATGATCTGTTTTCGTTGTTGTTGTTGTGGGGCGTGGGATGAGAGAGGCAGACAATGTAAAGTTACAGAAGAAGTGAAAGTGGACAAGTGGAGTTAAATTTAATTGTTGGAGATTAATGGAAAGGCTATCTCTGCTTATATCGTCTCGACCTCGTCTTTAATCACCTGACAAATTGGACGCCACTGGAAACAACTTGATACGTCTTTCAGGTCAGGTTAATTAATTTTGTGGATGAACATGAACAGCTGATTTTCTTAAATGAGTATTTTTCCACATGCAGCAGAGGATAAAAATGGGTAGCTGGTGGAGTGATGCCTCACCTTCAGAAACGGAGGAAGTCACGCAGGTCACTACACACAACCCATTTCGATATCCACCTAAGGGAGGTCAGTTGAAATCAATCTAAAATGAAAAGCCAAAAGGTTACACGATATATTGTTGCGCTATGATTCTAAATCACGACATGATGTTCCTAGGTGGTTCCTACTTTGGATCTCATTTTATAATGGGCGGTGAGCGATTTGAAACATTTGGGGATAGTTACCTCTTTGGTGATAATTCAGATCTCAACTTTCTTGGTGGGAAACCAGTACCCGTAAGTCGGATTAATTAACTACTGAAAGACTAGTTGTACAAGTTCATGTTTGTTCCGTTCCAGTTTCCGTATCCAGCTCCAGCAGGAAGTGAGCCCACGAAGGCACTCAAGGCCTTAATTTACATTCGCAAAGAAACAATCAAGTTTGTTCGAATCCCAGACTCAAAGAGTTACAACATCCAGTTTACATTCGACTCGGACTGCCGCTGTCAAATTACGCTAATGTACTTTTGTCGAGAGGAACTTACTCCTTCTGGGGTCATGTAAGCCATTTCCGTGCTTAATAATGTTTGGTATTTTTTTTAAATTGCACATGGAGTAATCTTGTTCATTAAATTGAAATTTCCAGTTATCGCCCGCAAGATGGGAAACTCTGCTCGGAACCAATCAAATTCAAAGCAGGAGCAGCCCAACTCTTTACAAATCCAGAGCACTCATTTACCCCTTCAATTTATTCCGAAGTGGATTTACAGTATGATCCTGACACGGAAGTCTACCCAGTCGTCATCCACTGCGTAGCACTCAGCGGTGATGGTAAGACAAAAAGACAAAAAAAAATGTGTAATTCTAGTTTCCTGAAAGTTAATCTTTCTTCTCCTTTAGAGCAATCCCATTCGACCACGGCATTTGTGGATAAGCACGGGGAGGACACGTACATTCTGAAACCGTTGAAGCAGAAACTCTTTGTGGACGGTCTCTCTTTTCTATTGCAAGAAATTTACGGGATTGAGAACAAGAATGCCCAGAAGCATGACGATGATTCCCAGAATGCGGAATGCGTTGTCTGCCTGAGTGAGATGCGAGATACGATCATTCTTCCCTGCCGGCACTTATGTCTCTGTAAGTCCCACCCACCTCCCGAGGATCCATTATTAGAAAGGTCAATCAGCTCAAATGTTCCATTTTTAATTTGTATAAACCATTCTCATGCTTCCAGGCAACTCTTGCGCAGACTCACTGAGGTACCAGGCTCAGCTCTGCCCAATTTGTCGCTCACCGTTTCGTGCTCTCCTCCAGATTCGAGCCGTTTACAAAATCCCTCCGCCACCGGTAGACTACCCCGCAATCCCACCAGACGTAAGAGCAATACTGTGTTAATTTCGTTTTTCAGGAAAAGTTGTCAATTTGAAAAAGAAATGAAATCTTTTTCTAATTTTTGTTGTAGATGCCCGTGATTCAGATTAATCCAATTCCAGGCTTTGAGATTGTTCCACTGATTGAGGCACTGAATGGCCCCTTTCGTCCTTCGGATATTTCCCAAGCCACAGCCACCCTCGCCATCCAAGCTGCCCGTGAATTGAAAAGTGAGGACAAGTCGGATCCCGACAAGCCCAGTTCTGTTCCTATTGCATTGAAAGTCATGGTGGCACCCATCAAGAGTCTGACTCCAAATGAGAATCAAACAGTGGTGGGAGTGACGATTACGACGGCTGCGCAGGAGGAGGAGGACCTCGACTTGGAGCCAGAACCAAGGGCAGACCTGCGGGCTCTCCAGGAAAGTGAATCC
>Ga0194135_10001756_pt1 | contig 13034 bp, 8 predicted proteins | sample LitLau_LLRF_2013_FD_134024 | JGI IMG/M metagenome (GOLD analysis project Ga0194135, IMG submission 134024) | Freshwater sediment microbial communities in response to fracking from North America - Little Laurel Run_MetaG_LLRF_2013 (version 2) | ecosystem: Environmental > Aquatic > Freshwater >... | reverse complement strand
TCATGTAGTTGATCTGAAAACATTCAATAATCCTAATCATTGTGAATTTCCTGAACCTGAGTCGTTTCTGAAAGTACGGCAACTTTTTATATCCAATTTGCACCTTGCTTTGAACTCATCGCTGCTGGATCTGGCTTATCTTATTTCAAGACTTATTACGACCAGTCGTTCAGCATTCAACAACATATCAAGAATATTCTCCTGAATTTGACTTGAGAAAGACTCTTCTCAACTTCACAGACGAATGGCCTGCCATTGGTAAAAATAATAAATTTTTCCTCAAATAAATACTCATCGCTCGAGTTGTTAGCTCATCTTGCTAGTATGTAATATTATTATTACGAGATTATGCTCCCAAAAGAAATTTATTTTTCCCAGTTTAATTAAAAGTCTTCTTCACTTACGACTTCATATGCAATACGCCCTAATTCTGAGTTCATCTTTACCTCCGAGTTAATTTGATAGCTAAGCGAAAACACAGCGATACATCCTCCCAGAACAAGAAAAAAAGATATTTGTCCAGGTAGAAGTTGAATTAAAAATCTTTATTCGCATCCAACACAATTCGTCTCAATCCATAAAACAGACACCACTTGACAAGACATGGCATCGCCCTTCTTTCGTATCGGAGAGAGTTTAAGACAATACTTCACAGTCTTGAGTTTTAACATATAACAACATCTAGACACATACACTGCCCCTGTCTAAAAGAATCAATGACTTTCTTTGTTAATTTTCCTTCTCACAAATTGTAACAGCCAAACCAGCTTTCATCCTTTCGCCTTTTATCCTCCCACATAGCTTGATTCTTCTTAAGTAATATAGTTCACATCGTAGTGTAAAGCATAAAATATTACATGACATTACATTTGCATCTATCCGTGGGAGTATATACTGATTACCCGAGAATAGGTTGATGGCGCCTCGGTTAATCATTTGTTGTAGGTTTCCTCGCAGTGGTTGATGCAGCCACACATAGAGAATTTCGCAAATTCGCAATTCGTCTGGCAGTTGTCTTCAGCATGCCAAGTAGCGTGCTGGATTTCTTGGAGTCTTGAGCTCTGGGGGCGAATTCAGATTCTCTTTAATCAATGTTAAAAACGTAGGATTAGAGAGAATGTAAATGCGCCTCTTGAACTGTTTGTTCTCACTTTTGACTGTCATCTCCCCAGAGAGACAATACATAAACATTCCTGCGATGCATCTCAATAAGGTACGCAACAAACGTGGGGAACTTGACGAACCGACTTGGACCGGGTCAAAATGGAACGAATCGTTGGTTAGATTTCCCTTTAAGGGTTATAAAGGGAACATGCAATCACCAATAAAAAAAAAGTTCGGTAGGAGTGACGTATGCACCCTCCTCCCAAAGTTACACAACTATGCCAGATTGTGATAAACAATTGATAACTTCCTCAAGTCTACTAGATCCAGAACAAGAAACCAATAACCCTCCCCTCCCGCTTTCCCGATCACTTTAGAAGTGTCTAAAGTTCCCTAGAAACTTTCGTATTCATTCGGAAATTGCATTTAATCTCACTCCAGAACACATTTCTCCTACAACCCCAGGTACTTTTAGACGACAATCTATCCAAAATGCCTCCCAACGGAATTGTATAATAGAGACAATCAGGTCAAAGGATTTAAATCTACGACATTATTCTCTTTTTTATCTACAATATTCGTCTTTTTCGTAAACCTACGACATTCTGCTGTTTTCAAACTAATGTCCTTTCAAACTTATTCTCTCAGCCTTCTAATTTTTAGACCCAATACCTTATCATTCACAGTCACCATTCAGTGCTAGATATATTTAAATAACTCTAATTATCTCAAGAAGCCCTTATATATCTCTAAAAGGTATAGCGTAACATAATTACTTCTTTCAAAGTCACTCATCAGGTTGACACATTAAATTGCAGACACAAAATTAAGTCTTTTGACACATATTAATAACATGTGTTTGTGTAAATTTCACCCTTCCTTTTTTCAATAAAGTCAGTATACAGGTCGAAGTAGAACTCAATTAACAACGTGTGAACAGGCACCGAGGAATTTGTTCTATATAAATAATAATGCTTAGGTCATAATCGTAATCTCAGTGTTAAAAAATTAATAGTTCATCTTCACAAAGGAGCAATAATAACGGTGACAGTGGATTCAAAACGCTTCTCATCAATTCACAACGATATTTTAATTAATTTTACTTTTTACTGCTAAAAATTTTGTCTACGGAACTGGACAGATAAAATCAACAACCCACTTGGGAATAGAGATGAAGTTATTCAGGCGAGATTCCAGTTTTTTATATTATATTTAATACACAAGTGATTGTGGTGAACCTGTCACATCTGATCAGGTCAGTCCACAGTCCGAAACAAAAGAATGAAGTTCAATAATGCTACACTATTCTTGATATGTTTAAATACACATGGATCCGTGTGCGAATACTGAATACTCCTTGACAGCACTTGAAGTCTTTAGTTCGAACTGAAACGGGACCTTAAAATTTCAGGAAAAAGGATTTCAGGATTTTTTATTGCACATAACTAATGGCGACTTTGGAATCTTAAAAGCTTTGTGATATCGATATCTAATAAGCAGGAGACTTTATCCTTAGTCCCATAAGTGTTTTTGGATAAAGTTTGCCTTCCTCAAATAGCTTTATATCTTCAGTGAACAAATTATCGTGCTAAAAGTATTTTGGTGGTAATGTAATTTTTCAAAATATCAGATCCTACTTTGCAGTATTTTACTCACGCTTACATTATTTTGGTTCCTTAAAAGTGCTCACAAAAAACAAAGTATCAATATATTGCACATAAGCTCAAAACCAGAAGAATTTAGTTGAAATTAACATTGTAGTAAGTACCTTTGTAGCCTTGAACACACCCTGAAGTTATATTTGCTAACGAAAGAAGTAATTCTCTTAACTTATGCTTTTGAAAATTTGAGTTGCTTACATGCCAAACAAGGAAAACTAGAGACATAGTTTATTTTGCCTAGAGTAGATGAGTTTTCTTTTCTATTTTGATTGATTCTCTGAGAACGACCTTGCTAATGGAATGGCTTTTTGCACTGTTGACGTAGTATTTATTTCCATGCACAGTTGAATCCTTCCTGTTATTCCCATTCCAAGAGTTCTGTTGCAGAGAAAAATAACGTCAATTGCAATATCGTTAAATTACGATTTACTTCGATGAATGTAATAAATACGTCTAGCGCTACGGCCCTGAAAGGGTTTTTACAGTCACTCTGCATTCCTAACATTTTTTAAAACTGAAGTTAAAAATTCGAATTACTTAATTTAAACTCAATTTTGCTACACCTTAGATATACTTACTTCCAGGCTACCTTTAAAATATTGACTGCAGAAGAAGCATTTTAAGCACATTTTTTTACAATTTTGTCAATTTATACGTAAATTCGGCAATCCGGGGTAAATTGAAAAACAAAATCCTCTAGTTTTTAGATAAATTATTTAGAGTTGTTTTAAGCTAATGTACTTCTTCGTATCTGCAAAACTGCAGGTGCTGATAAGTCACCGTAGGTAAGAAAGCGATGAGAGTATGGTAAATAGGAATTTAATGTGGACGAGCTCCATGGTAATGTGATGCGTATGGAAAACGTGTAATAATAATAACCAGAGCAGTTAATTTATGAGAGTGATACGTCAATAAAGTATAAATTGTGGCGAGTATGCGGTGAATGATTTATTGGATTGCTCGATTGGGGCAGGTAATCTCGACCATTTTCGCATTAATTAACCGGCAAGAGGATTAGTAACATTATTCAGGCTTTTACGGGGAACTGGAAAAATGACAAGGAAAGAATTTCAACGATGAAATTAAAATAGGAATTGTATCACTTGATTTTAATGCGCATGAATTGATTGAATTCCTATAAGCAGTAACAATTCCTACATTTCCTTTGATGACTCCAATGTGGATTCCAATCTGAACACAAATCCGGAGGAATAATCTTATTAGAATATTAAAGGAAGAAATGGGTCCGACAATGATTACAGCGTCCATGAGTCGCTGCAAAATACTGTACAAAATGACGCTAATTCTATAGGAGGCCATTCCAACAATTACAATAGTTACAACATTTGTGATTTGGACTGTAAAAGAATCGCCAATGGTGTCATTGTATGTTCCGTCAATTTTACGTAGTTAAATCTATTTTTGTATTAGAAGGCATTTCGACGTACTTCCGAATCATTTCCCAAAGTTCTTAGTTTATCTTTGCTTGAATAATCTCCGAACATACTGATGAAACTGATCATTGTTGAGTGTTGAGAAATCATAAAATTTGGTTGGGTTCTCAAAGTGAGTTAAACTGTATCCACGAATACAAATAATATTTGACACTGGAGCAGACTCTGTAAGATGAAGTAGAAAGCACATAATAAAAATAAATTTCTGAAGATATTCCTGAACATAAGTTCAGTTGTTCAATTGTTCAGAATTTGAAATGTAATGGAATGAATAAAATAATAAAAGAGAAGTCCGCAACGTGCCACAAATACATTTTTACTTTCTACACTACTATTCTTGTGGTGTCGTCATAAGTGTCGTGTCAAATTTTCGAACTATGGAGTACCAACTTCCCATTTTTCTTTTTATCCATCCAATTTTCCCATGTATTTCCAATTTTCCAACTCCAAGCTAGTGGGAAGTGGGAATTGACCAACCCTGATTGTAGAATAGAAACCTTATGCAGCGAATATAAAACTATGGGGCATTTTGCGAAAACTGGATTATATCGGGGCATAGCTGTTTTAGTATTCTTATGGATTCCTGAGCTCTTATTGATTCTTTGTAATCCCGTGTTGGTCTTCTTTCGCATTACAGTGAATTTAAGTTCCAAGCTACTTACCCAATACTTAATTCCCATTAATAACCCTTATTCAAGTGCTTGTTCAAGTTCGTCTAAAGTGTTAGCTAATGCTAATTTGTACACAACATATCTTGGGAGTGAGGAATTCAAAGAGAAATAAGGAAATCTATATTGCCATTTTGTGACGTGGGTGGTTATGTATGTAAGAAGAATCTAGAAGATCGGATAGAAATCGAATTCGTTCTTGTACAAGTTCAGAAAAATAGAGTAAATGGAGACGAAATGGCTAAGACAATTGTTGTGTTCAAACTAGACCATGGATTGTGTTATAGATACACTTTTGCTCATTTAATTGAGATGAGTGGAAATAAATTTCCATATTATGTCGAGGATGAAGGGATGAGTCTTTGGAAGAAGGTCCAAGTGTTTTTGACTTCACCACGGACAACGGTAAACTTAAGTGAGAGACTTATTGTCACTCACAAACTCCCTTGGAATTTGGGCTTGAACAATTCGTCTTCATTGTTGTTGTCGAAAATTAACCTAAAGAGCTTCACCTGTCGACACCTGTTGTTCAAAACCTGGTAGATGGATGAAGTAAAGACAGTCCGGAGAATTGGAAACTCTCACTTAAGTACAGTCCAATCTGTTCCCTAGGCTTTAGCTCTGAAGAAACTTTTTATCCTGTGACAAAGACAGACTGGACGATTGCTGGGTGGTTTATTTTATTGGGTGATTTACCAAAGCACATGTACATTGTCAATATTACAGCTTGGCCCTGCAATGACTCCAGGAGGAATGACCAACCATTTGAGTAACACGATGTTGGAAGTTAGTCTGGAAGGAGAAGATCCTGGAGAATTTTCAAAGATTTTGTGCTGTCTCGTGTCTTATGTTGGCTCAGAAGGAGTACAAGTTGAAGGGGGTTCCTGTGGCTCATATTTTATTGCCGTCATATCTCCAGGCTAATTTATCTTCCCTTAGTAAGTCAAGATTATGTAACGACAATTGAAGGAATAAGCAAATAAAGAGTGTGCGAAATTGTTACAGGACTTATCGTAATTCCACAGAGCAATGGGGAAAGATTAGATTTGACTCGTTGAAAAGTCGAGAGGAAGTTGAGTACTACACGGAAACACCTTTGAAGGAATGTCTTGATGAATCGCTCTTAACTTTGAAACATTTAGAGAAGAAGCAAAGAGGGATATGTTCTGATCACGTGATTGTTTATCAATATCTAATTAACACAAACGATGGTGTTTTCTATTGTATGATTTACATGATGATTTACTACCTAATATGAAAATAGTCCAGCCTTGAATAATTGTATTTTACGCGTGTTACTTATATAAATGAATACAATAGGTTTGGATGACAATGGATTGTGGATAACGTTCCCACTTGTAGGTTGTTATATGTATAATTTAATTCGATCGAGACATATTCAGCAACTTGATATTCTCGTCTTGTTTTTTTCATCGACTTTATGAGTAAACTAAATTAGATATACAATAAATTACAATAAGTTGGACTATGAGTCACAATTGCAATGGCAAGCATACATTTTTATGTTTATATTAAATTTAGGTTATTTAGATCAAACGGCATATATAAATCAAGATATATTTTATTAGAGGTTAAAGGACAAAACTGCACTCATAGAATGTATTATTTATATGGCTGTGAGGTTTTGGAGATAGTAAATTGCGGATGACCAAGAAAATTTGTATAAAATTGCAAGATTGTATCACAAAAATAACTTACATTATATCTATAGACTGATTTGATTGCACAAATAATTTATTACATCATGTTTTGATTACCAACAGAAGCCATTAGCAATAACTCTTTCTTGGCAATTTATAAACCCGTAGTTTATTTATATTCTGGATGTCTCAAATTCTAAAATTGGCTTTAAGGAGCTTCATTTCATTTTATTAAAATTACAAGTTTCTCCTATTCCAATAGAACTACTGACCTTAGACTAGACTTATTTCTCTTCCAGCTTTTATTTCTTAAATTTTTCATCGGTTTATTTTCAAACAAATAGGGCTTGTTGAAGTGAGGAATGCGCAAGATTTTGTGTATCTTTTGAATACAGATCTGGAGAGTTTTAATCAGAAATCAAAGAAGGATCAAAGGAAATTTTTATTTCTTCCTTTATAAACCTATTTTAAAAATATTGCACTCTAATTGCCTATGATTTGTGATCGAATGAGTAATTTTAGATATACAGCTGAATCTGAGAATAATATTATTAACGTATATTTTCACCTGTGGCATATTTTACTTTGTTCGTTTCTAATAGAACAAGAGGAGCGTTTTTGTCTTTCATGTGTATGAGAACGCTCATATAATTTTTAAATAAAATATACCAAATGTGTTATGAGAATAAAGACTAGCAAAGCAGTAAATTCTTGAGATCAATCTGTGTATCTTGGATATTAATTCAGTTTCCTGGTGTTGCGTTAAATAAGATACCTTACCGTAACTAGATTTTGTACGATCAACGACGGAGAAATATTTGACTGAAAATTAAGGACAGGAGTACTGTCATCATACTTAGTAAAAGGGAATATAATACTCACCAAGAATTTCCATCAAATTTCACGTGTTCACTGAAACTAGTTTTGTTCTGCTCTTCGGAATAGTAGTCCAAAGTTACGTTTCCTTCGTTCAGTTTATTTCTCGGTTTTTTTGCTATTGCCTGAACTTGAAATGTTTGTCCTACAATAACCGACTCGGGAGCTATGATGTGTAGTGTTAATGGAAGCGGAGGAACCGTAATTTAAATTTGATTTGTAAAATGCAATTTAGGAGATGATGAAGAAGTTCCATTGTAGAATGTCATTGCACTGATCAAATATTCTCCATGCTCAGTAAACTTGTCAAAGCTTTTTGAAAATGAAATTGTCCCATAAGGTTGAATTGTTTTGGTATAATGGAATATTCTGCACTTCATTCTATCATCTATGTTAACGTGAATGGGGAACTTATCCTTTTTGTTGTAGTCTTTTGTAATGGTAAAGCTGTTTGACTTTCTGTAGACCACAAGGAAAGCTTCTTGTCTTACGAATTCATCTTCAAGCTTCTCGCTTCTCAAGCTTGTGATTGCCCACGAGACTTCTGTAATTTTCTCAATATTTCTTTCTTTCTTCAAGTCAAAATTTATTTCTGTCAACACTGTTGACTCAACAGTGTTTGCATATTATCAGTTGCGTTCACTGGATTCAGAACATCAGGTGATGACACATAAACATTTGTTGTTGAGGAATAAAATACTTTTTCAACGAGCATCTCTCCTAGGCTTTCAAGTAACCCGTACACTGCTAAAAACAAATTCGGAATTTTAATGTCGTGTCGAATAAAAAACCCTACACAGAGTAGATCTCTTAAGCCCAGGTAACCATAATTTAACCTGCACCAGTTATCTGGAAATGATTACATGAATGCCATAATATGTTGCATTCAAATAGGCTTTTATTTTTTAGCTTTCAGGCTTGATTTTGACCATCAAGAAACCCTTTTAGAGATTTGACACAAAAATAACAAACATGTAGGTCCAGGAGGCAAAGCCAAAATTTCAACAGGAATTCGAATGAGCTTGCCTGCAGAATTCTTTGGAGGAGTTTCATGTGACATTGATTTCTTATAAAAGTCCCAGAATGAAATAAATTAGAATTTAAACTGGTAAACAAATTTACGACTCGCAGCACGATGAGGAAATTTTTGTGAGTATAATAAACTGTGGAAAAGGTAATTTTTGTATACACACTGGAATGAAAATAGCTCAAATAATAATGCAGATGATTACCCCTGTAAATGAAGTTAATCAAAACGAGTAATAAACACACGAGTTCAGATTCATTATATAACTTTAACTGCATCATGAATTGAAAGACTTTAGTAGCATAAAGTCTTGTTTTGATACAAATGTAAGCATAACCAATTTCACACGTAACCGATTTGACTATTGCTGAGTATGATTTGCATAGTTATGCCTGAATGGAAATGCAATACACGTCAATGCTCTGTAAGTGTAGGCAGTTTTTTCGTCTCAAAGCTCCTAAAGCGAACTGTCTTTTTACGTTTCAAAAGGAAATACCTTTAAGATGGCTAGAATCGTTAATCACCTGTCAAAAAAGCGTGCACTTGAACATGAATTTTCCATCTCTGGTGATCAAAAGCTTATCAGGAAACAGCAATAAATAGTAGTTTACTTTTAGTAAACTTGGATCAAATGAAAAATGTTGCTTGTAAAGTTCTCAGTTCTGGGGTGTTCAAAAGTACATGTCTTAAGGGTTGAATAGATTTTCTTGGAATTATACAAAGTATTTATCACCAAACAGAAACAAAATAAAACAGCAATCACCTGAACTGTTGGAGCAATATTTTTGCTTTGACATTGCGCTGTTTTTGGAATACCTTTAGAACTATATAGTATTAAACCATAGATTCTTGAGCACGGATTAGGTAGGGTTCACAATACACACGAACAAATGTTTACATCAAAACAAAGCATTTCCTGAAATAAACTCATTTGATGTAATTTGGTTAACTGGCGTTTGCAAAGTAAGCTATTTACTTGATTATGTTCACAGTTGGCACACTTCGTCGTGCAAATTTAATATAGTTAAATATCCTTCAGTTTAACATAATCAATTTGCTTCTGTGAATATTTAACAAAAGTACAAAAGAAAAACTATTTGCCACGAAATACATTAGTTTTGGTTTATTTTAAGAATCTGTAAAATCTTGCAGATTTACGCTTGTACAAAGGCAATTGTAAAGTAACTTTTTCGGGTGTTTCGGTTTCCAAAATTCTAGGTTCTCTAGTTGCACGATACATGGGACGCCATGTAAATTGTGTTGTTTACGTTGCAGGAAACCAATTCAAATGCGAATTCGTATGGCAAGAATCATGGGACTTGTTCGAAAATCAACCTACTAAGCCTATTATGAACATTGTACCCGACGCTGATGACGCTTTTTGTGGATTTGTAGATGATGTTCGAGTATTTCAATACTAAGTTCTTGGAGTAAGTAAAGCTAAAAATGTTTGTCTAATTCTTTCATCATTTCTTATTGTTCCTAAAACCCAAACTTAAATCTATACAGATCTGTATCCTTTATAATCTACTTACTCTTTTACTTTTTGAATAGTTAAATTTTCCTTACAACTTTCTCAAATCGTTAAAACTTACTTAAAATAAAATAATGTATGAACCATATCAAATTCACGTAATTTCAAATTATATCTAATGAGTCCTCACTTATTGTATAGGATTTGGAACAAGCCTGTGGCTCAGTGGACAAAAACTTGTGCCTTGAATGCTCACTCTTCGCTTTACAAAGAGAACGAGGCCAACATTGTGAGCCATAATAAGAGTCCCCACGGAAATAGTTCCATCTCCCTTAACTTTGGTTGCGCTTAGAGCAACCTCACTCAGCTCAACTTGTCATAGCCATTGAAGTTTTTCTAATTATCCTCGTCATTGCTAAGGTATGGTATCACCAAAGAACTTTCCGCAGAACTGGAGTGCTTTCCTGTCTCTCTCTTTGTATGCCAAGTCTTCCTCTTGGCCGAATACTTGAGGCTGTGAAAGAACGTCCGAACTTTACCAACCGGCCGTGTGTTGAGGTGTCCACAGTACTTCTGTAGCTTTTCTAACAAGAGGAGGAGGAGGTGGAATTGAATTTCAGGAATTGGGTATCGATCAAACGTTTCTATAGATTCAGATAAATCCCGTCAGCCTCATTTCTCATCTGTCCCATCAAATTCTTCTTCTCGAACGTCTCCCGTCTAAAAGCATACCTGAAGACGAGATGGAAATGATCAGGATGATCACATGAGGCAAGGTGATCTTCACTCCCTCGCAGACAATACCGAGACTTATGAAAAATTGCTGTTACCTGTGATGATCCTTAAGTGAATACCTGAAATGAATTTCTAACTTAAAGTGCAATAGTACGCACACTTCGATGAAGCCAAACCTAATAATGACTTATGGCTAACAATAATAGATAGCAAATCTACATGGACAGTAGTTAATGTTCGGATATAAAATTGTTAATATTAAATTAAAGACATTGATATGCAACCAATTCATAAGGAATATTTTTGTCTACCAATAAAAGTATGATGGATTATTCCTTTAATATTCGTTCACCCTAATTGGTAACTAAATATAAGTCGCCCTGAAATATCAGAATCATTTGTTAACTAGCATTCCCATGAAGCTTTAGCTCCCCATGCAAGTTGATTAATAAATTATTTCACTTAACTAGCTATCCATCCTATTCTCCCACGCTTAAAAAGTTACACATTAATTACGTAGATTCCCAGACATAATCCCAGATATCCAAAACTTCCCAAAAATACTTGTATAAAAGAAAGTAACCCATTTATCACACGTTTAATTATTTTAAATACATTGTACAGATATCTTAACCAGCGGCTCTTTGGGTAGGAACATTCAATGCAAATGAAACACAATAATGTGCACAACACAATTGGTGTATTTCAAGTAGCTGGGGAACCGACGAATGTCTCACTCTGAATATTTTAACTAGAGACGTAAATTACACAAAATTAAATAAGAATAAATTCATCAACACTTGACAGAATTCCTGTAATAAATTAAACACTTAAAAAAATAGATGAACATATTAAAAGGTTCGAATCCTGTGTCGGTGTGGATCCATCCAGGTGGATTTCAAATGGTGTGGGAATTTCTAAAGCTGACTGTTTGATTGACGAGATTCCTGTTAGGTTAGGTCTCAATTAATTATAGACTAGGCGCACTTGGTTGTCTAGCAGGATTAAGTGCAGGAGCTGCTTCAATTCATTATCACGTGTTATCTCCAATGAGCGAAGGTTTTAAATAATCCTTCTGTTAAATGGCAATTGAATAAACTGGTCTCGTAATTCTCATTCTCCTAGGTTTGTTTCACCGAGCAAAAATGATCAGTGGTAGTGGACTCAATCCCTGGGCGTTCGAATCTCAACCAATGAAATTATTTGAAAACTTTTGCAGCTAGCTAACTGCAAACGCGATACAACGGAATAACGTGTAGAGGCACTGAGGAGGATGTCAAAAGAAGACTTTCTATTCGCTCAGTCTAAACTTGCCGTAAGTTTGTCCAGTACAAATCTGAAAGATCTATCTAGCCATTCTACAATACAAATTTGCTCAAAAATACCTTGTGGAGTTAAGATTGGAAAATATACACTTTTTTCCCAACAATTGAATCGGAGTTTTCTATAACACCAAAATTTATATCTGAACAACTACTGGATGTTCCGGAAGTTCAACAAAATAATTCAATTGTCTGTGACTTTTTGCATTGGACTTCTCACCCAACTTAACATACAAAGGTCTCGGTGGTCTCAACTGTGGACATCCAACATTAACGTACGCTCCATCAAAACACGCCTCGATATGTATTGTCCTGCGTCCGGTTGGTTTGAAAAAAACACTTAATTGAATTCGGAATCCTTTAATCTTAATATAGCATAAGAAATGTTTACCATTGTTCCTTAGTGACAGTTAAGACATCATCTGAAAGCCTCGAATAGAACTCTGCACCTTCGTATATTGCTCATCTTGATAATACAGAGAACAGTAACCATAAGAACAGTAGCAAATATTTTCCAGAAGGTCAAAAGCTAGGTTAGGTTGTACAAGATTCATTTTCATTATACCCTAAATAATTGTATGGTAAAGAAACTCATGTAGTTATTGCAAAAAGAACAAATCCCTCTATTTTCTTATTCATTGAAAGATTAGTTTCCTTTCTGCCAAGTATTTAGTTACACTTATTTTCTGATACACGAGGTTCAATCATTTTAGTATACAAACAAATCAGTTCGTGTACACAAGAGTAAAATTGGTTGTTTAATATTTCTTGCTTGGATAATTTGATTCGAAAATTCAAGTTGATAATCAAATTGAAAAACACCATTTCAGACAAGTTACTAATGATACCAGTTTTACTTCTAGAGCAGCAGCGATTACCTCACAGTTACACACGATACATAACTTGACTAATTAGTTTTAAATTTCTATTGTGGGAGATATTTCCTATTCTCTAAGTTTGTCCCTAAAAAGTCAGTCCATATCTTATTGTTTATAAGATATTCATTGTTAGAAAGATAGTCTTGTCAGTTCATATGCTAATTGTTAAGCCTA